>Ga0208197_1000008_pt1 | contig 282808 bp, 223 predicted proteins | sample AD_JPNNA4_MetaG_FD_184444 | JGI IMG/M metagenome (GOLD analysis project Ga0208197, IMG submission 184444) | Active sludge microbial communities of municipal wastewater-treating anaerobic digesters from Japan - AD_JPNNA4_MetaG (SPAdes) (version 2) | ecosystem: Engineered > Bioreactor >...
CGAGACGAAAAAGGTATCGATATCCGAATCCGCGATTCTTTGCACGGCCTCTCCGGAGAGGATGCCGTGGGTGCAGGCGACGTAGATATGGTGTGCGCCGCGTTTCTTGAGGACGGCCACGCCGGCGACCAGGGTGCCGGCGGTATCGACCAGGTCGTCGACGAGGAGGACATCTTTGCCGCTGACATCGCCGATGAGGCGGCTGACCTCGACGACGTTATGCCGCGGGCGGCGTTTTTCGAGCAGCACCAGTTCCGTGCCGAGGCGGCGGGCGTAGGCGCGGGCGAGGTGAATGCCGCCGATATCCGGCGAGGCGACGACCAGATTGGGCGACCGCCGTTTTTTCTTGATGTGCTCGATGAAGACGGAGGCGGCATACAGGTGGTCCAGGGGGATATCAAAAAAGCCCTGGATCTGGGGTGCATGCAGGTCCATCGTCAAAATACGGTCGGCCCCGGCCGTTGTGATCAGGTTGGCCACCAGTTTGGCCGAGATGGCGACGCGCGGCTGGTCCTTGCGGTCCTGGCGGGCATAGCCGAAGTAGGGGATCACCGCGGTGATGCGTCTGGCCGAAGCGCGCCGGGCTGCGTCGATCATAATCAGCAACTCGAGCAGGTTATCGGCCGGTGCCGGGGTGGGCTGGATGAGGAAGACATCCGTGCCGCGGATATTCTCCTCATACTTGGCCCAGATCTCGCCGTCCGAAAAGTTGGTCAGGGAGATCTGCCCGAGGTTCTTTTTCAGGGCTCCGGCGATCTCAAGGGCGAGTTGCGGATTCGCCCGGCCGGAGAATATTTTCATCTCGCGATCTTGCGCCATCGGCTTCCTTTCAGAGCGCCGGCCAGGGGCTGAAAATAAAAAAAGGACGAAAACCTGGTCAGATTTTCGCCATTTCCGTCCCCTTGTTCAAGGGCTGGGGCGGGAGGATTCGAACCTCCGCATGCGGGATCCAAAATCCCGTGTCTTACCGCTTGACGACGCCCCAATCATAGGGTGGTGTCCGTTCCAGCGCGCCTTACTCTTTCCGGGGGGCGATCGGATGAAAGAGGAAGGTCGTGTAACCTTGGGTGGTCCCCGCCAGGGCACTCAAGGCGTCGCTCTTGTCGAGAAACAGGCCGAAGATGGCCGAACCGCTGCCCGACATATGGGCATAAAATGCCCCCGCTCGCCTGAATCCTTCCACCAGTTCTTTTAGATGTGGATATCTATTGAAAACAACAGGTTCAAGGTCGTTAGCGAGGTGGAGGTCCCACTCAGAAAGTCGATCGGCAAAACCGGTCAAGCTGTAAAATTTACTGTTTTTTAACGATTTTGTCAAGCTAAAATTAGCGTTTTCATAGACCCAATGTGTGGAAATCACCAGGTTGGGGTAGACCAGCACGCCCCACCATCCCTGCGGGAGCTGCAGGGGTTCGAGGATTTCGCCGCGGCCTCGGCCGAGGGCGCAGCCGCCGCGGAGAAAAAAGGGGACATCCGAGCCGAGTTCAGCGGCCAGGGGGGCGAGCCGCTCCAGGGGCCAGCCGATCTCCCAGATCTGGTTGAGGGCCACCAGGGCGGTCGCGGCATCGCTGCTGCCGCCGCCCAGTCCCGCTCCGACCGGAATGTTCTTCTGGATCTGGATGTTGCATCCCTGCGCCACGCCGGCGTGCTGGCGCAGCAGGGCCGCAGCACGCCCGGCAAGATTTTCCCCGTCCACGGGCAAGGTGGGATCGGTGCAGCCGACGACGATGCCGCTCGGCTGCGCTGCGATGGACAGGACGTCGCGGACGCTGATCTGCTGATAGATCGTCTCCACCTCATGGTAGCCATCGGCGCGCCGGCCGAGTATGCGCAGGCCGAGGTTGATCTTGGCATAAGCTGAATAATGACGCAAGGGAAAGGGCATGGAATCGGCACGCCATTTTTATAAAGGTGCGCAGTAAAATTAAACTTTAATATTATATAACTTTTTTCACAATGTCAACTTTTTTCGCCTGCGCGGAGGGCGGAAGTTCATGCTTGCTTTTATGCGCACATATCCTTAAATTTTGTTTTATTATAGGAGATAGGCTGACTCTGGAGACGCTTGCCCCGGCGCGCGCCGCATGCCAAACGATCTATGTGCTCGGCGATGCCCATCTGGGCGCCCAAAATCCCGGCGCCGAAGCGGAAAAATTGCGCCGCTTCACCTCGTTCATCGACGCACTGCGCGGCCAGAGGGAGAGCCAGCTCATCCTCTGCGGCGACCTGTTCGATTTCTGGTTCGAATACCGCCGTGTGGTGGCCCGGAGCCACTTCCGCACCCTGGCGCGGCTTGCCGACCTCATCGATTCGGGCGTCCCGGTCGATTATCTCGCCGGCAACCATGATTTCTGGCTCGGCACCTTTCTGCGCGAAGAGGTGGGCGTGACCGTCCATCCCGACGCTCTGGAACTGACCCAGTCCGGCCGGCGCATCCTCCTCCTGCATGGCGATGGTCTGCGCCGCCGGGATCATCTCTACCGGCTGATGAAAGGGTTGCTCCGCCATCCCCTCGCGGTTGCCGCTTACCGGCTGCTGCACCCGGACTGGGGTATTCCGCTGGCGCACTTTTGTGCCCATCTGAGCCGAGAATCCCAACGCACGGAACGCTACGACGATGGTGATTATCGCGCCTGGGCCTGCAGCCGGCTGGAAGAGGCCTACGATCTGGTCGTCATGGGTCACACCCATGTCCCAGCTCTGCTCGCGCATGGCCGCGGCTGGTATGTCAACACCGGTGCCTGGATGAGCACCTTCACCTATGCGCGCATCGCAGCCGGCGTACCGGCCCTCTTCCAGTGGGACGGCCAGGTGAGCCGCCCCTATTTTCCCGGGCAAGCGTCCCGGACGGATGAGTTGTGAAAAAAGACAGCAAAATATCTTCCTTCTTGCGCGACTGGCTGATCCTTTTCCTGGCGGTCCTGGTTTCGCTGGGCGCCCTCTTTTTCGCCAACGACGCCCGCACGCTCGGCAGCATCCACACCATCAGCCTCGAGATCATCGGTCGAATGACCGAACCCCTGGCGAACCTCCGCGCCTATCTGGCCCTCGAGACCGAGAATCGCCGTCTGCACGAGATAAACGCTGCCCTTCAGCTCAAGAACGCCCAGATGGCCGAGGCGTGGTACGAAAATGTGCGTCTCCGCCAGCTCCTCGGTTTCAAGATGACCGCGCCCTATGATCTCATCGCCGCCACTGTCACCGGCCGGCAGCAGCAACAGGGCCTCTCATCACTGATTCTCGACGTCGGAGCCGCCCAGGGGGTGCGCGTCAACATGACCGTGGTCTCCGCTGACGGTCTGGTCGGCCGGGTCCACTCGGTCTCCGCCTCCTATTGCACAGTCCAGGCCTTCGAGGACCGCGCCTTCAGCTGCGCCGCCATGGTCCAGCGCAGCCGCCTCGAGGGGATGTTCAAGTGGGAGGGCTACAACCGTGGCATCCTGACCGGAATCTACCTCAGTGGCGACGTGCGCAGGGGCGACCTGATCGTCACCTCGGGAACCAATTCGATCTTCGTGCCGGGATTGAAGTTGGGCACCGTTTCGTTCATCGACGAAGCCGAATCGGGCATGTACCGCAAGATCTATGTCGAGCCCAAGGTGGACCTGGCATTGCTGCGGGAGGTCTATATCATCCGCAGGCCGCAGGGAGGCGCGCCGCAATGAACCTGCTCTATTACCTGGTCATGATGGTGGTCGCCCTCGGACTGCAGCATGGGGTGAGCGATCTGGTCGCGATCCGCGGCGTTTCGCCCGATTTCATCCTCATCGCGGTTTGCGCGGTCTCGCTTTTCGCCGGTCGCGGCCAGGGCACCCTCTGGGGCGCAGGCATCGGCTTTATCGCGGATTCGCTCAGCGGCAGCCTCCTTGGCAGTCATGCCCTGGCCCTCAGCCTGGTCGGCTTTATCAGCGGATCGGTGATGAGCTACCGCTCCTTGCAGAGCGCTTACAGCCTTAATGCCGGCGCGATCGTCGGCGTGCTGGCGGTCCTGCAGAATCTGCTGCTCTATATCATTAACATCCAGGGCACCGCCGGGGCGCTGCAGGGGATGATCCAGGCGGTGTTGCTGCCGGCCATCTACACCCTGTTCTGGGCGCTCATTATCTTCGCCATTGTGCCGCAGTCCATTTGGGAAAAGATCTACAAAACCGAACCGACGCCGCTGTTTTAACGCTAACTCCTGATGTCAGATCATGCTCTCCCAAGATCGTTCCGCCCGCATCATCCAGATCGTGCTCGCCTGCGCCTTCATCGCGCTGGCCGTGCAGCTTTTCAGACTGCAGATCGTGCAGCATGATAAATATCAGCTGCAGTCGGACAAGAACCGCACCCGGCGGTTGCGTCTGGAGCCGCCGCGCGGCGTCATCTATGACCGCAACGGCATCCCCCTGGTGGAGAACCGGCCCAGCTACACCCTGAGTGCTCTTCCGATCGAGGTGCGCGGCAACGAAAAGTCCATCGCCTTTCTCGCCGGATTGCTGGAGGAGGAGCCCGCTGCGGTTAAACGCAAACTCGACCAGGCCGACAATCCCTTTGTCCTTCTCAAGCTGCGCCACAACATCGACTATGCGATGCTGGTCAAGCTTGAGGAGAACAAGCTGGAGTATCCCGGCGTCACCTATGAGACCGAAACGCGGCGCATCTACCCGGCGGGGATCAAATCCCCCCATCTCTTTGGTTATATTGGCGAGGTCTCCAGGAGCGAACTGGAGCGGCGCCAGGATGAAGAAATTCTGCCGGGCGATCTGGTGGGCAAAAAGGGATTTGAGGCCTATTACGACCGTGAATTGCGCGGTCAGGTCGGCTACGATGCGATCGAGGTCGATGCAGTGGGCCGGGAGGTCAAGGATATCACCGGCGCCGGTGACCGTCCCTTCATACGCGGGCGGGATTTCTATCTGGCGCTCGACTCGCGGCTGCAGTTCCTTGCGGATTCGCTCCTGGGTGACAAGATCGGCGGCGCGGTGATGGTCGATGTCCGGGATGGCGGCGTGCTGGTGCTCTGCAGCAAGCCCGATTTCGATCCAGAACTATTTTCGGGCACGCTCAGCGCCGCCGACTGGCAGCGTCTGCTTAACGATCCGGGCAAGCCGCTCTACGACCGTGTCATCCAGAGCGCCTACCCCCCCGGCTCGACCTTCAAGATGGTTGCCGCCACGGCGGCCTTGGAGGCCCACAAGGCGACGCCGGAGACCACGTTCCCGTGCACGGGCGGCGTCACATATGGCGACCGCACCTTTCTCTGCCATGGCGGAAAGGGCCACGGCACGCTCGCAATGGTCGATGCCATCAAGGTCTCGTGCAATTCCTATTTCTACCGCCTGAGCATGCGTCTTTCGGTTGACGAGTGGGCTGCCGCGGCGAAAGGGTACGGCTTTGGGGCGCGGACGGGAATCGATTTGCCGGCGGAGGAGGTGGGTACTCTCCCGGACCGCGCGTATCTCGACCGGGTCTTCGGCAAGAAGGGCTGGTCCAGCGGCATGATGCTGAATCTGGGCATTGGCCAGGGGGATCTGCTGGTCACGCCGGTCCAGATGGCGCAATACACGATGATGATCGCCACCAAGGGACGCTATTATCCCCTCCACCTTGTCTACAAGATCTATGATCCACGGACGCAGCGTTTCTACAAACAGCGGCTTGCGTCCAAGTCCGTCGAGGGGGTTTCGCAGCAGACCTATGCCATTCTGCAGGAGGGGATGTACCGGGTGGTCAACAGCCCGGGGGGAACCGGCCACAGCACCTATCTCCCGGACGTGGTAGTAGCAGGCAAGACCGGCACCGCACAAAATCCGCATGGTGACCCGCACGCCTGGTATGTCGGTTTCGCCCCGCTGGCGGAGCCCGAAGTGGCTATTTGTGTGCTGGTGGAGAACGGCGGGGCAGGTGGTGTTGCGGCGGGCCCGGTTGCCGGCGCGCTTTTGCGCCGATATTTTGATCTGAAAAAGGCGGCATCTGCAGCGAATGCGGCGCCGCTCCGTCCATGAGGCTGTGATGCTCGATGATATTCGTAAAACGCGGGTCGACCGGGTTATTTTGATCTGTGTCCTCCTCTTTTCGCTCTTCAGCCTGCTGGCCGTTTTCAGCGCGACGCACGGCAGCAAGGTGGCGGCGATCCATGATAACTTTGCCAAACAGATCGTCTGGGTCGCCATCGGGCTGGCGCTTTTTTTCGCGCTGACCTTTGTGCCGCTGCACATCATCTTCTCCCTGGCCTATCCGCTCTACGCCCTGCTCTTGCTGATGATCCTCGGCATCGATCTGGTCGGTTCGATCAGCGGTGGCGCGCAGCGCTGGTTCGAGGTGGGCGGCGTCAAGATCCAGCCCTCCGAGTTCATGAAGCCGGTGCTGGTCCTGACTCTCGCCCGTTTTTTTGCGCCGGAGCAAGTCAATCCCAATCAGATAAAAAATCTGCTGATCGCCTTTGCCATCGTGCTCATCCCCTTTGTCCTGGTCTTGGAGCAGCCCGACCTCGGGACCAGTCTGGTCTATCTGGCGGTGATTATTCCGATGCTCTACTGGCGCGGTCTGCAGCCCTTCACCATTTTCGTCATTGTCTCGCCGGTGATCGCCTTTCTCGCCTCGTTCAATTACTACAGCTTCAGCGCGGCCATTCTTCTCATCAGTGCCGTCCTTTACCTCTCCCGGCGCAGCAAACGGGTGGCCTGGAGCGTCTTTTTCGTGAATGTCTTCGTCGGCACCCTCTCGCCCCTGGTCTGGGAGAGACTGCACGGTTATCAGCAGCAGCGCATCCTCACCTTTCTCGGGCTGGTGAACGACCCGCGCGGGGTCGGCTACCAGATCATCCAGTCGATGGTGGCCATCGGTTCCGGCGGCCTTACGGGCAAGGGGCTGCTGCAAGGCACCCAGACCCAGTTGCGCTTCCTGCCGGCGCAGCACACCGATTTCATCTTTTCGGTGCTGGCCGAGGAGTGGGGCTTCATCGGCTCGCTCGCCGTACTCGCCCTGTTTCTCGTCTTTTTGTCGCGCGGGATTAAGATTGCCGCATCCAGCGGCTACCGTTTTGCCCGTCTGGCGACGATGGGCCTTGTCATCACCATCGCCTTTCAGGCGGTTGTCAACCTCGGCATGACCATGGGGATCATGCCGGTAGCCGGGGTACCGCTGCCCTTCATAAGTTACGGGGGATCGGCGATGCTGACCAACATGACCATGGCAGCGCTGCTCTCCAACGCGGCGACCCAGCGTTATTTTTAAACCATCCTTCTGGAGGACTCTCATGCATCCTGTGCTTTTCAAGCTGGGCGCCTTTGAGATGCGCGCCTACGGCTTCACCCTGGCCATCTCCTTTCTGCTGGGCATCTTTTGGGCAGTGCGGCGCGCCAAACGTCGCGGGATCGACCCCGAAAAGATCATGGATCTTTCCGTGGTCATCATCCTGGCCTCGATTATCGGCGCACGCTTCATGTATGTGATATTTCATCTCGACGAGTTCGCCGGTCACTGGACGGACACCTTTAATCCCTTCCAAAGCAACGGTCAGATCGGCATCGCCGGGCTGACCATGCTGGGGGGAGTTGTGTTGGCCCTGGTGACTTCGATCCTCTATCTGCGCGCCAAAAGATTGCCGGTTCTCAAGATCGCCGATACGGTCATTCCGATGTTCTTCCTTGGCGAAGCCATCACCCGCATCGGCTGCTACCTCAACGGCTGCTGTTATGGCATACCCTGCCACTGCGCCCTGGGGGTGGTCTTCCCGCCAGACAGCCCGGCCGGGGCGATGTACCAGGGGATCACCATTCATCCGACCCAGATCTACTCCTCGCTCTACGCTCTGGTGATCTTTGGCGCCATGCTTTGGATCGATCGCAAGCCCAAATTCGACGGCTATCTGCTCTATCTGGCCCTCATCTTTTACGGAGTGGGCCGCTTCATCATCGATCTTTTCCGGTACTACGAGAATTCCATGATACTTTTGCGCCTGGGCGGCAAGGGGTTGAGCATGAACCAGGGGATCAGCGTGGCGCTTATTCTCTTCGGTGCCGGACTCTACCTCTGGCAACAGCGTAAAGGCCGGGCGCAAAATAATGCTTGACTTTTTTGGGCGACTATGATATCTTAACTTAGGAAAAAATAGGTAGTTTTTGCTGATTTTCACCCTCAGGAAACGGCTCGGCAGCGTCGATTCTGGCATACGGAATGGTCAACAGCCAACCCAAATCGGTAGGAGCGCACTATGAAAATATGGCACATGAGCGGTTTGCTTGGCTTTTTGGCTATCGCCGCCTGGGCGATGGTATGGAACGGCTGCAGCAGCTCGAAGCAGGTCTCTCTGGCCACCGAGCAGGCGGCCCTTTCGGGAGCGACAGAACGACCACAGGCCACCGTCGATACAGCCAAAAAGAGCACCGACGAGGATGAAGTAATGCGCCTCCTCGGTTTGAACAAGAATCAGCCGGCCGAGGCCGCCCAGCCCCAGCCTTCCGCCGAAGGGCTTGAGAACGATCGCCAGCGGCTTGAGGAGACCCTCAAGGAGCGGGATATCGAGATCGCCAACCTCAAGGCCGAACTGGCCGAGCGCGACCGCCAGCTGAACGCCGCTGAGAATACCGAGCCGCCCATGGAAATCAAGCCAGTCAAAACCACAATCTCACCAAGCGGCACCTACCAGCAGCGTTATGACCGGGCGCGCGCCCTCTACGAAGCCCGCCGCTACAAAGAAGCGGTGCAGGAGTTTCAGGCCCTGATCGCGACCGATTCCAACAACAAACTGGCCGATAACTGCCAGTACTGGATCGGCGAGTGCTACTACGGCATGCTCGCTTACAACCAGGCGATTATCGAGTTCGAAAAGGTTTTCACTTTTCACGACTCGGACAAGAACGACGATGCCCAACTCAAGCTCGGGCTCTGCTATACCCGTACCGGCAATGTGGAAAAGGCCAAAGCGGAGTTCCAGAAGCTGCTCGATACCTATCCCGACAGCGAATTCCGGGCCCGGGCCCAGTATTATCTCCAGACCCTTTGATCCGCAAGCAAGGCTAGTTCTCTGCAAGGGTGGCCACGGGGCCACCCTTTTTTTTATTGCATTTCTCAAGATTTTTTAATAACTTAATAAAACAATAGCATGGAATGGCTTATGGCCGCCTTCATACCATTATACTTCCTGTAACCAAATCGGGCTGAACAAGGATGAAAAACCGGCTGAGAATTCTTTATTTATCCACCGAAGTGGCTCCATTTGCAAAGACAGGCGGGCTGGCGGATGTCGCGAGCGCTCTACCCAAGGCGCTGTTCGAACAAGGGCACGATGTGCGGGTGATGATGCCCAAGTACGGAAACATCAGTGAAAGGCGGTACACGCTGCGGGAGGTCATTCGCCTCAAGGATATTCCGATCCGCGTCGGCGCCCGGGAACATGTGGTCAGTGCCAAATCGGCCTTTCTGCCCGATACCAAGGTTCAGGTCTACTTTCTCGATTACAGGCCCTTTTTTGAACGCGCTGATTATTACGTCGATTCCGCGACGGGCAAGGATTTCCCCGACAACGCCCAGCGATTTTTCCTCTTCTCCAAAGCGGTCATCGAGACCATCAAGCTACTCCACTGGGAGCCGCAAATCATTCACTGCAACGACTGGCAGACGGCCCTGGTCCCCTGGATGCTACGCAATTCCTACCAGGACGATCCCTTTTTCGCCAAGGCGATCACCGTGCTCTCCATCCACAACCTCGCCTTTCAGGGCACTTTCCCTCCGGCGGTGCTCGACGAGCTCGGATTGCCGAAAGAACTGGCGGTCGTCGGCAGCGACCTGGAATTCTACGGCAAGATCAATTTTCTCAAAGCGGGCATCAAGAACGCCGATCTGGTCACCACAGTCAGTCCGACTTACGCCCAGGAGATTCAGAGCGATCCGGAGCTGGGGTGCGGGCTGCAGGGGGTGCTGAGCGAGCGCCGCGAGGATCTCTTTGGCATCCTCAACGGAGTCGATTATGCCATCTGGAATCCGGAAAAGGACAATCTGATCCCGGCCACCTACAGCACCTCAAGTATCAAGGACAAGGAGAAGAACAAGAAAGCCCTGGCCAAGGAAGCAGGCCTGCCATACGCCGCGGAGATGCCGATCGTCGGCATGATCTCCCGGCTGACCAACCAGAAGGGCTTAGATCTTGTCGCCGCCGCGATCGACGACCTAGTCAAGCTGCCCGTACAGCTGGTCATCCTCGGTACCGGCGATCCGCAGTATCATAAACTGCTTGAAAAGATCCGCAAGGGCCATTCGCAACAGGTTGCGGTGTTTCTGCGTTTCGATGACCAGCTCGCCCATCTGATCGAGGCGGGCAGCGACATGTTCCTGATGCCCTCCCTTTATGAACCGTGCGGTCTCAATCAGATGTACAGCCTGAAATACGGGACCATCCCGATCGTGCGCAGAACCGGCGGCTTGGCCGATACCATTTTCGATGCCGGTGCCGATCCTGCGAACGGCAACGGTTTTGTTTTCAATGACTATACGTCCAAAGCGCTGGTCGACGCCGTGCGTCGCGCCGTCGCTGCTTTTCACGACGACAAGGGGTGGCAGAAACTGATTAAACGCTGCATGAAGCAGGATTTCTCCTGGGCAATCGCGGCGGAAAAATACATCAAGCTCTATCTCAGGTTGGAAACCGCCAAGAAGAAGAGATAGGATGGATGGGCCCCGCGCGCGTTCTGTCACTGCTTGACTCTTCCTCTCCCTTCCCGCGATTGCGCCGGGCAAAGACCCCCGTTTCTGAGGGGTTTTTATTTGCTGGCCGCCGCTCTCCTCTGTCTCATGATGATACAATTATGTCTTGCACGATAACAGGTTTTCTGCGGACGGGTTCTGTTCCGGCTCCTGCACAGCCGGATCCGTCTGCCGCACGCTGTAACAATAACATAGAACACAATAGGATAGACCTGGAGGAATCCACACCCTCCGGCGGGAGGCGACCCGCCCGGCCTGAGATTTGCTGGCACCAACTTTGCATAAAAAAGGCCAGTGGCTGCCCGGCCCAGAGGGATGAAAGCGCCCGGGTGGTGCCGAATCAATTTGAATTGAGCATACAGGCTGTGGATGGATGGTATTGAAATTACAGTGGACCGTGTTGGCGCTCTGCGCGATATCGGGCTTTTCCGGGTGAGAGGGTATGTGGATACCACTACCTCACCCGAGTTGCAGCGCCAGCTGACCGAAATTATCCAGGAGGGGGTGACCCAGATCATCATCGACCTTGGGGCGGTCAATTATGTCAGCAGTGCAGGGTGGGGGGTATTTGTCGGGGAGATTCGCGGCCTGCGTGAGCAGGGTGGGGATCTCAAAATTATTCAAATGATCCCGGAAGTGAATGAAGTGTTTGAAATGCTGGAGTTCAACCGAATTTTGACCTGTTACGATTCCCTTGAGGAAGCCATCGATGACTATGACTTTTGCCAGGGTGTGGATCTGCGTGCTTCCATGATGGAGCAAAATGGCAGAACCAGCGCGGCGCCTCTGTGGGAAACCGACCGCGCCGTTGAGAATCCCGCCGATTTTCTCCCCCCGGTGGTCAAGGAGAGCCGGACGGCGCGTACCATCACCGTCGCCCGCGGCCGCACCATCGATGACGTCGACTTGCCACTCAATGAAAAGATCAAAAAGCTGGTGACAGAGAATCCGTTGATGACCCCCTTCGGTATCAAGCGGCAGCTCAATTCGCCCCGATTCGGTTATACGCGGATCGGTTTTTTCAAACTGCGTGGCATCCTCAAGCGTCTTGGACTCGAGACCAAGGCCAAACGGTACCGGTTCTATCGTTCTCGCTGATCCTGTAGCCGGTCCTCCTGGACCGGCAGCATCGGGATCTTCCTTTCCCGCAACCACTGTCAGGCTGCCCTGGTCGTACCATGCATAGGAGTTGACATGAAACGCCCGTTGGTTCATCGGCACGGGTTGATGGTGGCCGTCCTGCTGCTCGCCCTCGCCGCCTTACAGCCGGCCGGGGCGCAGGACCTGACCCAGGAGGCGCTGCGCGTCACCCCGGGTGATGCCATCCATCTTTATATTTACGAAAACCTTTTCCCCTCGGACAAGGCCAAGTTTGTCGGCAATTATCACGACAAGGAATTCGTCGTGGACGGCCTCGGTCAGATCAGCCTTGGCCCGCTTGGCCGGGTTCAGGTTGCGGGTCTCAAGCCGGAGGAAGTCGCCCAGGTGCTGCAGGAAAAGTTCAAGCCCTTTGCCAAGGAGCCCCTGATCCTGGTCATCCCGCTGATACGGCTCGAGCTCAAGGGCGGTTTTTCGCAGCCGGGGCTTTACCGTTTCAATCCCAACATCTCTTTCTGGGAGATGATGAAAGAAGTAGGCGGCCTGCATACCCTCTCTTCGTTTGAGGATATGTACATCATGCGCAAGGGCGAACCGCTCTATCGCGGCTTCGGCGATGCCTTTTATCGCGGCCAGTCGTTGTACGAGCTGGGACTCCAGTCCGGCGACGAGATCGTCGCTCCGCGTGTCAATCGCATTTCCTTTGATACCATCATCCGGTATCTGCAGTTTGGCATGGCGATGCTGACCTTTTACCTGACCCTGATGAATTATAATAAAACCAACACCAATCTTTGACCGGATATGGACGACCTGGATCTTTTACAAGGCGGAGCTGAGCCACAAAGCCCCGCCATGGATTTTGGCAAGTTTTTCAAGGGCTTCTGGAAACGGAAGTGGCTGATTGTAGTTCTGGCCGCTGCCGGAGCTGCCTGGTTTTACTGGGACTCCAAGAACGAGGTGCCGATCTACAGCACCTTCGCCACCATCAAAACCCGCAGCTTCGACACCGAGTCCGAGAGCATCCTCAGCTGGAGCCGTCAGGCCGAGCTGCGCAGCCGCAGTTTTGCCGAGCGCGTTGCAGCGCGGATGGGCCTGGCTCTGCAGATGGGGAGCAAATCGGGTCCCCAGGGTGAGGTTTTCAGCGAGTTTCATACCACCACCAGCCCTGTTCCCGGAAAGTACAAGATCCAAGTGGATTCGACCGGCACCTTTTCCATCTTTCTGGTGGAATACCCCCGCGAGACCCTGCTCGACAGCCTGAGTGTCTGGGATGTCCTGTCGCGGCCGGATACCTGTAACGGCTTTATTTTTCGTCTCAACCCGCGCTTCGTCGAAAAGCCGCAGTTCGTTACTTTCCGGATCCGGCCTTTCGAGAAGGCGGTCGCGGAGCTGAACAGTATGGTCACCGCCGAGGTGAGCAAAAACGGCAATCTGATGAAACTGACGATAAAGGGGCCCGACCGTGAGAATCTGGATGACCAGCTCAACCAGATTGCGGACATCTACGTGCAGGAGACCCTGCGGTTGCGCGACCGGGATGCCAATTCCTACCGCAAACGGCTTGAGGGCAGTCTTGAGATTGCGGCCGCCAAGGTGCGCGAAGCGGATGCCAACTTGCGCGCCTTTTACGCCAAGTATCCCCTCTCCCTGGATGCGGCCAAGAAGACCATTCAGGATGAGATGCAGCTCAACAGCTACACCTTGCGGGAAATTCCGCAACAACGTGAGCAACTGACGCAGTTGCTGCAAAAGCTGGGCGAGCCGGTGGTCGGCTCGGATCCGGAACAATACCGCCGTCTCATCGTCCGCCAGCTCGCCAACTTTTCCGCGATGCGCGAGGAACCGGCTCTGGCCCTGCTGCGCGATCAGCTCGAGTCCCAGGAAAAACAGCTCGCCGATCTTTCACGGGATTATTCGGACGATTACGCGCCCCTGGTCAATCTCCGCAAGAGCATCCGCGAGACTCAGGACAATATTATCGCCTTCGCCTCGAACTATCGTAACACTCTGGTGCAGAAGGAGACCGAGACCCGCACCAAAATGGATGCGATCCAGGCGCAACAGCGGATGCTGCCCGATGACGAATACCGGCTGATGGAGCTGGAGCGCAACAAGCGCATCAGCGAGGATCACTATACGACGCTGTATACTAAGCTGCAAAAAATCGAAATCGCCGATGGCGGAGAAGGCGAGGATATCGCCATCCTCGACCGGGCTATCCAGCCGACCGTACCGATCAATCCCAGCAAGTCGACCAAGATCTTCATTGGCGGCGCTTTGGGGCTTGCTCTTGGTCTGGCGTTGTCGCTGGGCATCGATCTGGCCGACCGGCACATCCGGACGCCGGGCGACGTCGAGAGGCATCTCGGTCTCAAGGTGCTCGGGGCGATTCCCAATGTCGATTTCAAGGACATCCCCGAATACCACGATCATGAAAAGGCCAAGCAGATCGACCGTCAGCTGGTGACCCACGACTATTCGCCGACACCGATCGGCGAGGCCTACCGGGCGCTCCGCACCCAGCTCATCTTTTCGCGCAACCACGAGCGGCCGCACTCGATCGTGATCACCAGCGTCGCCCCGGAAGAGGGCAAATCCTTCACCGCCTCGAATCTGGCGATCATTTTCGCCCAGCAGCGCACCAACACCCTGCTGGTGGACGCCGATCTCCGCCGAGGGGTGCTGCATAATACCTTCCAAATGCGCCGTGAGCCGGGGCTGGCCAATTATCTCAGCACCAGCGTCACCCTCACCTCGATCGTGCAGCAGACCCATATCCCCAACCTCTCCTTCATCAGTTGCGGCGCGCTCATGCCCAACCCCTCGGAGCTGCTCGGCTCGCCGCTCATGCGCCGTTTTCTCGATGAGGCCAGCCGCAAGTTCGATATCGTCCTGTTCGACACGCCGCCCCTCGATGCAGCCACCGACGCCGTGGTCCTCGGCACCCAGGTCAATGCGGTGGTGCTGGTGGTGCGGGCGGGCAAGACCAAGATCAGCAAGGCAAAGGAGAAAATGGAGATCTTTCATACGGTGCCGGCCAAACTGGTCGGCGCTGTGCTCAACAGCTCGGACACCCAATTGGTGCAGAATTACAGTTATTATCATTACTAACCGACGGATTTCCGCGACTCATGCATCTCCTCCTGACCGGCGGCGCCGGATTCATCGGCTCCCATCTCACCCGCAAACTGCTCGATGAGGGCCATGCGGTCGACTGCCTGGACAATTTTAACGACTATTACGATCCGGCCCTGAAGCGGGCCAACGTCCAGCCTTATCTCAGCCATCCCGCCTACCGCCTGATTGCGGGCGATATCACCGACTGGCCGACGGTCGAGGCGCTCTTTGCGGAGCGCCGCTACGACCAGGTGGTCCATCTTGCCGCCCGGGCCGGTGTCCGCCCCTCGATCCAGGAACCCTTGCTTTACGAGCAGGTCAACGTTCAGGGCACCCTACATCTGCTCGAGGCATGCCGTCTCCATGGCGTCGGCCGGATGGTCCTGGCCTCCTCTTCCTCGGTTTACGGGAATAACCGTAAGGTCCCCTTCGCCGAGAGCGATCCGGTCGATAATCCCATCTCGCCCTACGCCGCGACCAAAAAAGCCTGCGAATTAATGGCCTATACCTGGCACCATCTTTACGGCCTTTCGGTGAGCTGCATGCGGTTTTTCACGGTCTACGGCCCGCGGATGCGTCCGGACATGGCGATTCACAAGTTCGCCCGGCTCATCATGGCGGGCCGGCCCGTTCCGGTGTACGGCGATGGGACTTCCCGGCGCGATTACACCTTTATCGGCGACATCGTCCAGGGCCTTTACGCCGCCGTGGAGCGCTGCGACGGCTATCATCTTTACAATCTGGGGGAATCCAATACCGTTGAACTGCTGCATCTCATCCGGCTGATCGAAGCAGCCTTGGGGCACAAGGCGCAGCTGGCGTTTCATCCCGAGCAGCCCGGGGATGTGGCGGTCACCTTTGCCGACATCCGCCTGGCGCGCACGGAGCTGGATTACCGACCGGCGACGCCGATCGAGGAGGGGATCATCGCCTTCGCTGAATGGTTCAAGAGCTATTACAAATAATGCATCCATTGCCCGGCCCGGGCCGGCCGCCTGAAAGCGCGTCGGCTGTGATCTTAACTATCGAATCGTATGGTATCAGAAAAGGAAAGATTCCTGGGGAATGTGATGCGGGTGGCGGATCTGGTCACCCTGCTGTTGACATTTCCACTGGCGTATTTTGTCGATGAATACATCCGCACCGTGGCCGAGCTGCACGTCAAGGCTTATGCGGTCTCACCGACCTTCTCGGGCTTTCTCTATTTCGCTTCCAATTACTGGAAGATGATCTTTGGCTTTCCAATCATCTGGACTGCGATTTTTTCACTTTATGGCCTCTACCGCAACTACCGCACCCGTTCGTTCCGCAAATTCACCTGGCTCCTTTTTGTCTCGACCATCTGGGCGACCGTCGCTTCAGGCAGCCTGATCTTCCTCCTCAAACTTGAGTTGGCAAGTCGGCTCTACTTTTCGGTCTTTGTCATTCTCGCCTTCGCCCTCTTGCTCGGACAGCGTAAATTGCTGCTGCTCTTCTTGGATCGGGTCCACAGCCGCGGCTATAATCGTGAAAATCTCCTCATCGTCGGCACCGGCCGACGGGCGCGCGATTTTATCCGCGCCATCAAACTTCATTCCAATTGGGGCCTGCACATCGTCGGACTGATCGATGACGAACACGGCATGTACGGCAAGGAAGTGGACGGTTATCGCGTCATCGGCCGGATTCAGGACATCCCCTTCATCGTCAAGCGGGTGGTGATCGACCGGGTGATCTTTGTCGTGCCGCGGCTCTGGTTGCACCGCATCGAGGAGGCCATCCTCTCCTGTGAGGAACTCGGCATCTCGACCTCGATCGCCCTCGACCTGTTCAACATCCACATCGCCCGGACGCGTCAGACGGATTTCAACGGCTTCCCGCTGCTTGAATTCGAGACCTTTCATGCCAAGGAGTGGCAGCTCTTTATCAAACGGATCATGGATCTGGCGATCGCCTCGGTCTCTCTGGCCATCTTTTCTCCGGTGCTGCTACTGGTCGCGGTGCTGATCAAGCTGACCTCGAAGGGGCCGGTGCTCTTCAAGCAGACGCGCATCGGCCTCAATGGCCGCAAATTCACGCTCTACAAGTTCCGGTCCATGGTGGAGGATGCGGAGGCGCGCAAAAAGGATCTGCTGCAGCAGAACGAGATGGACGGGCCGGTCTTCAAAATCAAGCGCGATCCGCGCATCACCACCATCGGCTGGATCATCCGCAAGACCAGCATCGACGAGCTGCCGCAGCTCTTCAATGTCCTCATGGGCGATATGAGCGTAGTCGGACCGCGTCCGCCCCTGATCTGCGAGGTCGAGGATTACAAAGTCTGGCAGCGGCGCCGCCTCAGCCTCAAGCCGGGCATCACTTGTATCTGGCAGGTGAGCGGCCGCAACAAGATCGGTTTCGATAAATGGATGAAAATGGACCTCGAATATATCGACACCTGGTCGCTCTGGCTGGATGTCAAGATCCTCTTCAAAACCTTCTTCGTTGTGCTGACCGGTTACGGCGCTGAATAACAGGAAAGTCCGGATGACCACCTATACCCTTCCCCCTGTCCCGAGAAAGCTGCGCATTCTAATGATCGCGCCGCAGCCCTGGTTCCAGCCGCGCGGCACCCCCTTCAGCGTTCTGCACCGCATCAAGGCCTTGACCCTGCTCGGCCATGAAGTCGACCTGGTCACTTATCCCATCGGCACGGATGTGGTGATGCCGGGGCTGCAGATCCATCGCGCCGCAGGGGTGCCCGGCATCCATCAGGTGAAGATCGGCCCCTCGAAGGCCAAGATTCTGCTCGATGCGGTGCTCTGGTGGCGTGCACGGCAGCTGGCTGCCCGCGGCGGCTATAATCTGCTTCACACCCATGAGGAGGCGGGCTTTTTTGGGGTCTGGCTGGCGCGCCGCCATGGCCTGCCGCACCTCTATGATATGCACTCCTCCTTGCCGCAGCAGCTCCACAACTTCCGCTACTCGCAATCGCGATTGCTGGTGGGGGCCTTCGAGCGGCTTGAGGCGTGCACGATAAACCAGGCTGCCGCGGTGATCACCATCTGTCCGGAGCTGCAGCGTTATGTGGAGGAGAAATTCCCGGACAAGACCAGCCTGCTGATCGAAAATGTGGGGGACAACGCCATGGTCTTTCCGCCTGCGCCGGGGGATGCCGCCCGGCTGCGCGCGCAGTACGGCCTGGGCGAGGCCCGGATTATCCTTTACTATGGCACTCTTGAGGCCTATCAGGGCATCCCCCTGCTGATCGAAAGCGCAGCGCGTCTGCTGGCAGAAGGTGTGCCGGGCGCAGCAACGGCGAATCCGCCCGGCGAAGGCAGCGGGATCAAGTTCCTGCTCGTCGGCGGCAGCCCAGAGCAGGTGGAGGCCAGCCGGGCGCTGGCGCGCCAGCACGGTGTGGCGGATCATTTTGTCTTCACCGGATTCGTCCAGCCGCAGCAGATCCCAGGTTTTATCGAGATCGCCGAGGTGCTGGTCTCGCCGCGGCTCAGCGGCACCAACTCGCCCCTCAAGATCTACTCCTATCTGCGTTCGGGGCGGGTGATCGTGGCCACGCGTCATATCACCCATACCCAGATCCTCAACGACGAGGTCGCGATTCTGACCGATGTCACCCCCGAGGGCTTTGCCGCCGGCATTCGTCAGGCGCTTACGGAGGGTGACGCGGCGGCGCGGCGGATCACCGCAGCGGCCGCACTCGCGGAAAAGGACTACAGCTACAGCGAATATCTGCGCCGTGTGCAGTGGATCGTCTCCACGGCAGCGGGAGTTTGAGGGCCCATGTGCGGGATCTGCGGCATTATCAACCGGGATCGCGAACGCGCGGTTGCGAAGGCTGATCTCCAGGCCATGTGCGACGCCATCATCCACCGCGGCCCCGATGAAGAGGGTCAGTATCTCGCTGGCCCGGCCGGGCTCGGTATGCGCCGCCTGGCGATCATCGACCTGGCCTCCGGGCAGCAGCCGATCTTTAACGAAGAGCGCACCGCGGCCATCATCCTCAATGGCGAGATCTATAATCATCTCGACCTCCGCCGCGAGCTGGAAGGCCGCGGTCACCGCTTCCACACTCAGGCCGACACGGAGGCTATTCTCCATGCCTGGGAGGAGTGGGGTGAAGCCTGTCCGTCCTATCTCAACGGCATGTTCGCCTTTGCCATCTGGGACGAGAAGCACCAACGCCTCTTTATTGCCCGCGACCGCATCGGCAAGAAACCCCTCTATTATTACCATGATGAACGGCGTCTGGTCTTCGCCTCCGAGATCAAGGCCATCCTCACCCTGCCGGACATCCCGCGCGTGATCGATCCCCGCGCCCTGGATGCCTATCTGACCTTTGAGTATATCCCCGCGCCTATGAGCATTTTCAAGGGGATCCACAAATTGCCCCAGGCCCACTGGCTTACCCTCGATGACCATGGGCTGCGCATCCAGCGCTACTGGCGTCTGCAGTACCAGGCCGTCACCCGCTCTGAGGCCGAAGCCGCCGAGGCATTCCGCGACCTGCTGCGCGATGCGACCCGTATCCGCCTGATGAGTGAGGTGCCCCTCGGCGCCTTTCTCAGCGGCGGACTCGATTCGAGCGCGGTCGTGGCGATGATGAGTCAGACCTCCAGCAACGGGGTCAAGACCTACTCCATCGGCTTTGACAACGCCAGCTACAACGAGCTGCCCTGGGCCCGCCAGGTGGCACGCTATTTCGGCACCGAGCATCACGAGGAGATTCTCACCCCTGATGCAGTGGGATTGACCGAGCGGATTGTGCACCAACTCGACGAGCCGCTCGGCGATTTTTCGGTTTTTCCAACCTGGATGGTCTCGGAGATGGCCCGCCGCCATGTCACTGTGGCCCTCTCCGGCGATGGCGGTGACGAGCTGCTCGGCGGCTATGAGACCTATATCGCCGAGCAACTGGCCCGGCGCTATCAGCGCCTGCCGCGCTGGCTGCGCCGCGGTGTGATCGAACCCGCCGTCGCGCTGCTGCCGCCGACTGAAAAGAAAAAGGGCTTCTTCAACAAATCACGGCGCTTCATCGAGGGCTGCCGGCTACCGGCCGATCTTCAGCACGTACGCTGGATGATCTTCCTCCAGGAAGCCGAGAAAGGCCTGCTCTACCATCCCGCTCTGCGCGAGCAGCTGTCCGGACGCGATCCGTACGGTTTCATCCGCCTGGCTTTTGCCGAAAGCGGGGCGGAGGCACCGCTGGATCAGCAGGAGTATGTCGATATCGTCACCTATCTGGTCGATGACATCATGGTCAAGGTCGACCGGATGTCGATGGCCGTATCGCTCGAGACCCGGGCGCCCTTCCTCGATTACCGCATGGTCGAGTTCTGCGCGACTCTGCCGCCGAACCTGCGCCTTAACGGCAAGCGCAGCAAGTATATTCTCAAGCAGGCCTTCCGGGGGATCTTGCCGGAGGAGATCCTCAACCGCCGCAAGGAGGGATTCAGTATCCCGATCAAGCGCTGGATGAAAGAGGAACTCCGGCCGATGATGCTCGATTATCTCTCGCCAGCCGCTCTGGACCGGTCCGGCTGTTTCGAGCCGGCTTATGTGCAGCGGTTGATCCGCGAGCATCTCGAGGGAACCGAGAACCACAGTCACCGCCTCTGGGCACTGCTGATGTTTCAGATGTGGTACGCCCGCTACATACGGCCCTGAGGGCAGTAATCCCATACGAACGGAGATTTCATGCAACGCGACCTCAACCAGCTTGTGCAAAGTGAATTCGACTTGCTCATCATCGGCGGGGGCATCCATGGTGCGACAGCGGCGCGCGAGGCGGCTCTGGCCGGCCTCTCGGTGGCGCTGATCGAGGCGAAGGACTTCGCCGCCGGCACCTCGGGCAACAGTTTAAAGATCGTTCACGGCGGGCTGCGCTATCTGCAGCATGCCGATCTCAAACGCATGCGCGAATCGATCGCTGAGCGCCGTACCCTGCTGCGGATCGCCCCGCACCTGGTCCATCCGCTCCCGTGCGTCATGCCGACCTACGGCCATGCGATCAAGGGCCCGGAGGTGATGCGCATCGCCCTGTTGATGAACGATCTGCTCAGCGCCGATCGCAACTGCGGTCTGGACCGGGAGCATCGCCTGCCGATGGGCCGGGTGCTTGCACGCGACAAGCTGCTCGAGCTGGTGCCTTATGTCGACCGGCAGCGTCTGAACGGCGGGGCGGTCTGGTACGACGCCACGATGTACAACTCGGAGCGTCTTGCCCTGGCCTTTGTACGTTCCGCTGTGGACAATGGAGCGGTTGTGGCCAACCATCTGGCCGCTGAGGCTTTTATCCTGGCGGGCGGCCGGGTCGCCGGGGTGCGCGCCCGCGATGCAATGGGCGGCGGCACGGTGGAGATCCGCGCCCGCCAGACTCTGACCTGTGCCGGTCCCTGGATCAACGATCTCTTTGCGCTGCTCGGCGAAAAACGCCCGCCCGCTCAGGCCTTCTCGACCGCCCTCAACCTGGTGGTCAAGCGGCGGCTGAGCGACCAGTTCGCCTTCGGAGTCAACAGCCGCAAGGAGTTCAAGGATGCGGATGCCCTGGTCAAAAAAGGCTCACGGCTGCTCTTCGTCGTGCCCTGGCGGGCGTACACCATGATCGGTACCGACCACCGTCCGTGGCACGGGACGGCTGGCGCGTATCGGGTGAGTGAGGCGGATATCACCGCATTCCTGAAAGATGCCAATGAGGCCATGCCAGGGGCAGAGATCCGCCGCGAGGAGGTCACTTTCTTTTACGGCGGGCTTCTGCCGATGGCGGGGGTCGACGCTGTCAGCGGCGATGTCAGCATCACCAAGCACTTCCGCATCTACGATCACGAGCGGGAACAGGGGATCCCGGGCTTGCTGAGCGTACTCAGCGTCAAGTATACGACGGCGCGCGGGGTGGCCGAAGCCGCGGTGCGGGCGGCCGGACGCAAGCTGGGCAAGCGCCTGGAAAACGCACAGGGCCGCAGACGGCCGGTTTGGGGCGGAGACGTCGGCGATTTCGCCGGATTTCTCGCGACGCAGCAAGCCGAGCGGCCGCAGGGGCTGACGGAAGGGCAACTCGAACAACTGGCGCGCAATTACGGCACCGGCCTCGGCGAGGTGCTCAGGACGGCGGCGGAGATGGAAGCGGGGCTGCGGCCGCTCGCTGGCCAGGAAAAGGTCCTGCGCGCCGAGGTGCTGCATGCCGTGCAGCGGGAGATGGCGCTGACCCTGGCCGATGTCGTGCTGCGTCGCACCGAACTGGGTTCGGCGGAGTATCCCGGCGATGCCGCGGCCGGCGAGGCGGCGGCGATCATGGCGGCGGCGCTGGGATGGGATGCGGCGCGGGTGGCGCGGGAGCTTGCGACGCTCAAGGCGTGCTATCGGCCGGCCTGATCCGGTGCCAGCGCTCTCGCACCCACCCGGCGCCCGGCGCGCCGATTTCGGCCTTTGAAATTACGCAAAAGATGTGTAACATCTCTAGTATTGAGTAAATAATTAATTCTTAACCGATTCGCAATTTGAGGTCTTTATGTCTGATGCCATTGGCTCTTACCTGTGGAAGGGCAGCGACGACAAAACGATTGACGAAGTGCGCCGTTATTGGACGGACAACGTCAACACCACCCAATTCTGGACCGGCGATCCGCGTCAGATCGGCTCGCCTGAGTTTTACGACACTGTCGGCGCCTTCATCCGCAAGAATTACGAACACCGGTACCGGCTGATCGCCCGGGAGGCGGCCAAATATCCCGGCGGCAAGATGCTCGAGATCGGCTGCGGTGCCGGTTGGGAGCTGATCGCCTGGGCTCAGGCGGGGATGCAGGTCACCGGCCTTGATCTTTCCTCGGGCGCCCTGGAACTGGCCAAGGGCAATTTCGAGCACAACCATCTCCAGGCCGAGTTGAAGCTCGGCAACGCCGAGCAGCTTCCTTTCCCGGACCATACCTTTGATATCGTCGCCTCTTTCGGCGTGCTTCATCAAACCGAGAGCACCGAAAACGCGGTCGCCGAGGTCAGACGGGTGCTCAAGCCCGGCGGCGAGGCGGCGATCACCCTCTATTACAAATATTCCTGGAAGATCCTGCTCACCCAACTGGGGCGGGTTAATTTCGAGTTCGCCCATGAGGATGCACCGATCACCCGGCTCTATGACAAAAAGCAGCTGCGCGAGCTCTTCAAGGAATTCAGCACGGTAGAGATTTTTCTCGATTATACCCGGGCCACACACTCCCCACGCAAGGGATTCCTGGCCTTTTGCTTCAACTACATCTTTGTTCCGCTCTACAATCTGCTGCCCGGCTGCATCCGCAACCGCTTCGGTCATGCGGCGGTCGTGCTCGCTAAAAAATAAGCAGGAGGGAGAGGAGGATGAGGGCTCTGGTCACCGGCGCCTCCGGATTCACCGGCGGCTATATGGTCGATCATCTTGTCGAACGGGGCTGTCAGGTGCGCGCGTTCGTTCGGCCGACGAGCAACACCGCGTTTCTCAAGGCCAAAGGGGTCGATATTTTCACCGGCGATCTGTTTTACAAGGCGGACCTGGCCCAGGCGATGCGCAACATCGACGTGGTTTATCACATTGCGGCGTTATATCGCGAGGCCAATCAGCCGGACCAGGCCTACTGGGATGTCAACGTCACCGGCACCGAGAATGTGATGGCCGCCGCGCTGGAGATGGGGGTGCGGCGGGTGCTGCACTGCAGCACCTGCGGGGTGCATGGTCACATCGAAAAACCGCCGGCCACCGAAACCGCACCGATCAAGCCCGGGGATATTTATCAGGAGACCAAGGCGGAGGGTGAAAAGGTGGCGATGTTCTACCACCGGGATAAGGGTCTCCCGGTCACCATTGTCCGGCCCGTGGGCATCTACGGCCCCGGCGACATGCGGATGCTCAAGATGTACCGGATGATCCATCAGGGTAAATTCATCATGTTCGGCGGCGGCAATGTGCTGTATCACCTCAGCTATGTCACCGATATCGTCGAGGGCTTCCGTCTTGCAGCCGAGACTCCGGCTGCGGCCGGCGAGATTTATATCATCGCCGGGGAGCGCTGGTTTACGCTCAATGATTTTGCCAAGATGGTCGCGGCGGCGCTCAAGGTCGCCCCGCCGCGGCTACATCCCCCGGTCTGGCCGGTCTATGCCGCCGGCTGGTTGTGCGAAAAGATCTGTATCCCCCTGCGCGTGCAGCCCCCGATCTTCCGCCGGCGCGTCGATATTTTCGTCAAGGATCGTGCCTTTGACATTAGCAAGGCGAAACGGGAGCTCGGCTTTCAGCCGAAGGTGGGGTTGGAGGAAGGCATTCACCGCACCGCGCAGTGGTACAAGGAAAACGGCTATCTGGATTGAACACTCTAATCAGCAGGCGCCATGAAAACGATCAATGTCATAGGAAATTTTTCCGGCCGCAATGCCGGGGATGCTGCCATCCTTGGTGGCGTTTTGGAGGATATTTCGCAGCGCTACCCGGAGGTCCTCTTCACCATTCCGACCATCAATCCCGGGTTTGTGCAGCGGCAATTCGCCGAATACAGGATTCAGCCGGTGCCTATGACCCCCTGGCACGGCTCGATGAAGATCCTCGGCTACCCGGTGCTGCGCGCCATGCGCGAAGCGGACCTGATTTTGGTGACCGACGCCATTCTCTTTGACCGCAAGCTCTATAATCCGCTTTTCAACTATCTCTGGACCCTGTCGCATTTTTTGCCGCGCGCTTGGCATAAGGGTGTGCCGATTGTGCTCTACAACTGCAGTCTTGGGCCGATCCGCACCAGTGCCGGCCATGTAGCGTTGCAGCGCATCCTCGACCACACCAGCGCCCTGATCCTGCGCGACCAGGAGTCGGTCGAGCTGCTCGAGCGCCAGGGATTTCAGCATCCGCGGGTGATAGAGGGGGCGGACTGCGCTCTGAACGCCAAGCCGGTCGATGAAGCGCGTCTGGAGGAGATTTGCCGCGATGCCGGCCTCTTCAGCAGTGGCCGGCCGGTGATCGGCTTCAACGTCAACAGTTATGTGGATGCCTTTGTGCGCCAGGGTGGCACCTTCGGCCGCGACAATCTGGTCGAGCTTTATGCGGCCACCGTGGACCGCGTGATCTCCGAGCTGGACGTGGATGTCCTTTTCGTAGAGACCCAGCACATGGACATGGGTATTGCCACCCAGGTGCTCGGGCGGATTCATCACCGTGACCGTGTCCGCATGATCTCCAACAAAGTCTACACCTACCGCGAAATCTGCGCTGTGCTGCAGCGCGTCCAGCTTTTCGCCGGGATGCGCACCCACAGTCTGATTCTCTCCTCGGCGATGGGAGTGCCGCCTGTGGGCATCGTCACCTACCCGAAGAATCGCGGTTACATGCGCACCATCGGCATGGAAGCCCATCTCGTCGATTTCAAGGAACTGGCGGTCGAGAGCTTTTTCGCCCGTATCCACGCGGCTTGGAGCGACCGGGAGCGGATCCGTGCGGTGATGCTGCCCCAGGTAGCCCGCGAGAAGGAGAAAGCGCGCCGCTCGGCCGAGGTGCTCAAAGAGTACCTGGGGTGAGGCGTCGCCCATGCATTCCGGCGGGGGCATGCTCCGTCGCGCAGCCAGCCGGCCGGCGGCGCGCCGCGCCGTCACATTAACCCTTCGCAGCGTATGTCCGCAAAAAAGTCACTCTCGTTACTCTTCCGCTGGCTGATCAGCATTGCCCTGATTGCCTGGGTGCTCTTCAAGGTCGATCTCGGCAAGCTCGGGCAGACGATCAGCCAGGCGGACTGGTTTTATTTCGGCCTCTCCATCGCCCTCACTCCCCTGCTGATTTTTCTCAGCTCCTGGAAGTGGCAGGTCATCCTGCGCGCTCAGGGTATCCACGCCTCGGGTTGGCGCCTCTTCTGGCTTTACATGGTGGGGTATTTTTTCAATACGGTGCTGCCGACTAACGTCGGCGGCGACGTCGTTCGCGCCTGGGCCCTCGGCAAGGCGACGGGTGAAAATGCCAAAGCCTTCGCCTCAGTCTTCATCGAGCGCTTCACCGGCCTGACCGCCTTGATCCTGGTAGCGGTGATCGCTTTCTTCATCGCCCTGCGCGCCCTCTGGGATGCCTGGCTGGCTCTGGCCATAGCGATCTCGGTCGCCGGCTACCTCGCCCTGCTGGTTATCCTCCTCAATGAGCACTACCTGAGCTGGATGGAGAGCAAAGCCCCGGTCGGCCTCCTCCGCCGGATCTTCGCCAAGCTGCGGAAATTCCAGGAAGCGATCCTTTCGATCCGGGATCAGCGCGGCGCCCTGGTCTTCGCCATGGTCAACTCTTTTCTCTTTTATCTAGCCGCTGTGGTCAACGTCTGGGTCAGCGCCCTGGCCTTCCGATGCCCGCTCTCCTTCGTCGATGCCCTGATCATCACCCCGATCATCATGGTCATCATGATGCTGCCGATCTCGATCGGCGGGATCGGCTTGGCGGAATGGGCCTATTTTTTCACCTTTGACCGTCTGGGGTTTGGCGGGGCGGTCGGTCTCTCGGTGGCCCTGCTGATGCGCGTTAAAGCGCTGGTGACAGGCCTGCTTGGCGGCGTCTACTATTCGACCTTGGGGATTCGCATCGATCAGGAGGTGACCATGGACCGAGAGCCCGAAAGGGAGATCGGCGCCGGGGATGTCGCCGGCGAGGTCAAATACTTCAGCGGATTTGAGGATGTCATGCGGCGCCGCAAATCGCCGTTGCACAAGTACGCCGAAATCGTCATCGGCCGCTTCCGGTTGTGGCGGCTTTTGAAGTACGAGATGGTCTCTTTTTTCTGTCTGCCGATGCCGGGTATGATCGGCTATGCCCTGCGGCAGGTCACCCTGCCGACTCTGTTGCGCCACCAGGGCAAGGGGGCGGTCTGGAGCCGTAATGTCACCCTGCGCCATCCCCAGAAAATCAGCATCGGCAAGCGCTGCGTCATCGAGGAGTACTGTTCGCTTTCCGCTCAGGGAGACGACCTGAGCGGTATCACCCTGGGCGATGAAGTGCTCCTCGGCCGCGGCACGGTGCTGGCGACGCGCAACGGCACCATCGAGATCGGTGAGTACAGCAACATTGGCGCTAACTGCCGCCTCGGCACGACGACCCGGATCCGGTTCGGCAAGCACGTCCTGCTGGCGGCCAACTGCTATATCGGCGGGGCGCAGCACAGGTTCGATCGCCTCGATGTGCCGATCATGCGTCAGGGCTACGAGAGCAAGGGGGGGGTGGTGATCGAGGATGACTGCTGGCTCGGTGCCGGGGTGATGGTGCTCGATGGCGTGACCATCGGCACAGGATCAGTGATCGGGGCCGCTGCGGTGGTGACCAAGGATATCCCACCCTTTTCAATCGCCCGGGGCATTCCCGCCAGGGTGGTGGGAACACGGAACGGAGAAAGTGGAGAAGGATCATGAAAAATACAAGGTTGTTATTCTTCATCCTCCTTGCGTACTGTACTAACGCCGCCACGCAAACGGTCGCTGGTGTCGACCCGCAGGAGTACCGCGCCCGCCGGCAGCAGCTGCTGACCGCCATGGACAGCAGCGAGGTATTGGTCGTGCGCGCAGCGGCCAGCGTCGCCCGGGCCGGCGATGTCAATTATCCCTATCATCAGGATGAAGATTTTTACTATCTCACCGGTTGCCGTGAACCGGGTGTCGTGCTTCTGCTCGTCCCCGCCGGTTTTGCGGTGGAGGGGCAAACAGTCCATGAACTCCTCTTCGCGCCACCCTCGCGAACCAATGCCTACACCGGCATCACACCGGGGCCCGATAAACTCCGCGGGGAGTTGGGCATCGAGGCGGCTCTCCCCGACAGCCGGTTTCAGAGTCTCTTCGGCCAGATCCTTGAGGGTAAGCACCTGCTCTATCTCGCCGGCTTGTCGCCCTCCTTCATCAACGATCCCATCGCAGGCAAGGGTTATTTCCTTGACCGCGACAGCAAGAAAGTCCTGAAAGACAAATATCCCGGCCTGCAGATCAAATCGGCTGCTTCCCTGATCATGCCGCTGCGCCTGATCAAGTCGGCTGGGGAGGTGGCGTTGATGCAAAAGGCGATCGACGCTACCGATGCCGCGCTGCGCGAGGCGATAAAAAGCTGCGAGCCGGGACTGTACGAATACGAACTCCAGGCGGTGATCGAATATGGTTTCCTGCGCGGCGGTTGCGCGGCTGCTGCATTCTCCTCGATCATCGGCTCGGGGCCCAATTCGGTCATCCTGCACTATGATACCAACGAGCGGCGGATGGAGGCAGGGGAGACGGTGGTGATGGACGTTGGCGGGGAGTATGCGGGCTATTGCGCCGATGTCACCCGCACCATTCCGGTAGGCGGCCGCTTTACACCCGAGCAGAAAACGATTTATAATCTGGTGTTGGCAGCCCACGATTCGGCGATCGCCATGATCCGGCCGGGGGCGACCATCGCCGATCTTAATAAAAAGGCTGCGGCGGTGATCGGCAGCGGTCTGATCAGACTCGGATTGATGAAAGCGGGTGAGGAGGTGGCGAAATTCCTGCCGCACGGGATCAGCCACCAGCTTGGCCTCGAAGCGCACGACGTCGAGGGGAACGGTCCGCTCGCGCCGGGCATGGTGATCACCATCGAGCCGGGAATCTACATCGGCGCTGCCATGACTGGAGTGCCGGCCGCCTACCGTACCATCGGCATCCGTATCGAAGATGACGTCCTGGTGACGCCGGACGGTCGTCGGGTGCTCTCGAACGCCCCGCGTTCCATCGTCGAGATCGAAAAGCTGATGAAAAAGAAAGGGATCGCCAACCATCCGATCGGCTGATCCCTTGCTCTCTTTCAGCGCCGCGGGGCTCCATCCAGAGATCCGCGGCGCCTGCTTTTGGCCTTCCGCCGCTACCGCATCAAAGCAATCTTTCTGGTTTGCCTGATCCCCCCGGCTTGCATCACCCCGTAGTAAACTCCCGAAGGCACCACCTCTCCTTTTTGGTTCCGTCCTTCCCAGACCAAACGGTATACGCCCGCCGCCAGCTCGCCATCGACGAGGGTTTGCACCAGTTCGCCGCTGAGACTGAAGATCCGCAGCGCAGCGTACTGCCGTACGGGAAGCGCCAGCGTGAAGGTCGTTGACGCATTGAAGGGATTGGGATAGTTCTGTCCGAGTTCAATGTACTGCGGCAGCGCTCCTGAAGAGGCTTCCGCGACCCCGGTCCGATTGAGGATAAAATGCCAGCGGACCTCGGTGGCGAGCTTACCGTCGCTGACGCTGCCGGTGACGGTAAAAATCCCGTCCGCACTGGGTGCGAGCGTGGGATTGACGACCAGGGTGAGGGTCTGCTGGTGTTCCACGGTAACGTCGTTGACGCGCCACTCGAAGAAGAGGGGATCACCGTCGGGATCCAGCACGGTGTCGAATCCGAAGGTCAGGGAGGTCCCGGGAGCGACCAGGGTCAGCGCCGTATCGGCGGGCGAGTAGCCGGCGAGGAGCGGTGCCCGGTTGCTCTCCTGAAGATAGCCGATGAGCGACCAGAGGCTGGCGATGCCGCCGGCGGTTTGGCAGCTGAAATGACAAAGACCGGGAGAATCAGCCGGACGGACCTGAAAAAGCGCCTCGCCCCGGCCATTGGTGACCAGTATGGGCTGCGAAAGCACATGGCCGCCGTCCGGTGCGGTGATGCTCACCTGTTCTCCAGAAACCGGATTGCCATAGCGGTCGGTCAGCCGGATGGTCAGCTCCACCCCTCTCGAGCCGGGAAGTGCAACCCGCTGGCTGTCGGGGCTCACCTTGACCAGTGCCGCAGGTGCGTCCGGAGCCGCCGTGACCGTGAAGAGTAGGGGGGGCAATGGGGCATCACCGGCATAAACCTGGATTACGCTGGTGGTCGCCTGTTGCCCCAGCGACAGCAGGGCGGAGGCGAGGCCGGCGGCATCGCTCCGGGTGGCGAATTCCGGCGATCCGGAGAAATGGGCATCGCCTTCGGTCACCTTGAAGAGTACCGCCTGGTCGGCGATGGGATTGCCATTGGCGTCGCCCAGCTGGATGCGGAAAGGGGCAGCCAGAGGACGGCCGACGACACCGCTCTGCTGGTTGCCGCTGACAATAGCCCACTGCGCCGGTTGGCTGGCTGCAGCGGAGGCCTTGAAGGTCAGGGTGGTCTGTTCCAGTCCGCGAATGCGGGCCGTCAGGATATTGTTGTGGCGCCCGGCCACCGGCCCCACGCTCCAGAGGACCTGGCAATAGCCGGCGGTATCCGAAAAGACGCTGCATGCCGCCTTGCGGTTTACCAGTCCGCCGCCGGTGGTGATGGCCAGTTCCACAACCACGCCACCCTTGGGTTGCTTATTGTGGTCGAGGACACGAACCACCAGCGGCAGCGGCAAGGGTGAGCTGATGCGTCCGGTCTGGTCGTCGCCCGAAACATAGAGCAGTTGGTCGAGAAGAGCCGGGGGCTGGAAGCGCACTTGGGCGGTATCGGCCAGGGAAAAGTCGGCGCCCTTGATGAGCGCGTTGACGACTTTCAATTCGGCAGTGGTGCTGCGGAGCTTGGCCCGAACCTGTCCGTCGCGATCACTGAGCGAGTCGGACAGGCTGATGAAATTATGGGCGCCGCTGGCGGTGATATCAACCGTGTATCCCGCCAGCGGGCGTGAGGCGGAATCGCGCAGTTCGACGGTGATATCCGACCAGGCACTGCCATCGGCGATCACCGGCGTTGTGGCAGAAACCGTGCTCAGGGTGATTTCCGGCAGTACCGGCTGGGCCATCTCCATGAGCAGGGGAGCCCCCGCCAGGGCGCTCTCGCTATTGGTGCCGCTGATCACCAACTGGTTGAGGGCGCCGAGATAGCGACCCAGGGTCCAGAAGGCTGAGGCGTTCCCCGCGGCATCGCTGATCACCACCTGCTCGCTCGCGCCAGCGAGAGTGCCTCCACCCGAGACGACTCTGAACAGCACGGCATAACCGGCAACCGGATTGCCGAAGCTGTCGCATACGGAGGCGACAATCGGGCTGGGCAGCGTTTTGCCGGGTGCACCGCTCTGGGCGAAGCCGCTCTGCGCGGTCATCCGGTAGGCTGCACCGCTGATGGACCTGGCTGTGAACGGGACCAGGGTGGTCAGCGGTGCCGTCCGGGCGGTCACGCTGATCGTGCCCGCGGTCGTTCCCAAGGTGAGGGCTGCGCGCGCCAGCCCCTGGGCGTCGGTAAGAACCGTAAGCGAGGATTCCCCGGAGATCATCGCAGCTCCCGATACGACGGAGAACTCGACGGGATAGGCGATGACCGCTCCGCCCTGGTTGTCCATCACCTTGACCACTAGTTCTTCAGGCAGGAGAGAGCCGGCTGTACCGGTCTGATCGTTGCCGGAGACCATCTGGATGATCGCGGCGGTCTGCGGGAGCGGATTGAATACGACGGTGGTGGTCATCAGCAGTTCAGCGCCCGGCACGCGCGCAAAGAGGCTTTTGCTGCCAGCTGTCGTGCTGGTCAGTCCCGCCGTGACCTGGCCGGCTGAGTCGGTCAGCGAGTCAGCCACAGTCAGTCTGTTCCCTGTGCCGCTGGCTGCGAGGCGGACGGGATAGCCGATGAGCGGCTGGCCAGCGGCGTCTCGCAGGGTGACGGTAATGTTCGAGACTTCACTGCCGTTGGCTAGGACGGGGGTTGTGGCACTGAGGGATGAGTGTGCGCTGTCCGGCGCGGCACCGAGCCCGGCCTCCACGATGAGGGGAGAGCCCGTCATGGGCAGACCGTTGACCATGCCGAAGATCTGGAGCTGCTGCGCGACGCCGTGATAGGGTCCCATGCTCCACTGAGCCATTGCCTTGCCCTCCGCATCGGTCAGGAGGCTGCGCGAGGATTGTCCTTCGAGGAGGCCATTGCCGGCCGTGACGGAGAAGAGGATGCTTTGACCGGCAACCGGATTATTGAATTCATCGCGGACCTGGACGATGATGGGGGCGGGGAGGCGCTGTCCGGGGGTTCCATTTTGCCCACCGCCGCTGACGAGCCGCAGGCTGCGGTTGAATGATGCGGTGGCGTTGGCGGTGAACTCGACCAGCGAATCTCCATGGATGGCGCGCAGCCGCTGGATCCCGACAGTCGGCCCCAGGGTCCAGTTGGCACTGATTCTGCCGGCCGTGTTCGTAGTCAGGGTTATGGACCCCTGACCGTTCACAGCCCCGCCGTCAAGCGTCTGCAAGACCACCGGCTCGTTGGCGACAGGGGATCCCTCCTTGTTGACCGCTTCGACGATCAGACTGGTGGAAAGCAGGCTTCCGGCATTACCGCTTTGATGGTCCCCGTTCACCTTGCGCAATCCGATGGTCGGCAGCGTCGCGGTGGCCGTAAAGGCGACGGGCGATTGCGCCGCTCCCTCCACGGCCGCCTGCAGGGCATAACTTCCGGCCGCTGATCCCAGACGGACATGGACAACAGCGAGGCCGGAGGCGTCGCTCTGCACCGGCTGCGGCTCAACGATCTGCCCAACGCCCTGGATGAAGGAAAAAGTGACGGGGATGCCTGCCTGGGCATTGCCGTCAAGATCAGCGACCTTGACCACCAAGGGCGCGGCGAGAGCGGCCCCGGTGTAGGCGCTCTGGCTGTCGCCCGAGAGTTTGCTCACCGCCAGGGCGGGACCCGGCACGTAGACGCGCGCATTGAACCAGATTGGCCCCGGCTGGCCGGGATAGCCTTTGCTGTCGCGGCCGATAAAAATGTAGCGGAAAAACTGATTCTGGCCGGACCAGCCCGTGCCGCTGATCTTGGGATCCATGATCAGGTTGCCGTCGACGTAAAAACTGATCCAGCTGGCTTGCCAAACCACTTTGAATTCATAGGTTCGCTTGTAGCTCCAGGTTGCGCTCTGCATCGCCCGGCCGTCGCTGCGGGTGTCCACCCCCCGGCTGGCGTAATCGATGCGGAACCCCGCCATGCCCGGACCGTCGGAATAGCCGGTGCCGGTGCGGTAGAGCCACCACGAACCCGTGTCGTATTGCGGCGATAAATACATTTCCAGGTGCGAGGCCATGCTGAGGATGTTCTGCTTGGCATCGACGTTCTGCGTGACCGGGTCGAAGTTGGTGACGTTGATGACAAAGGTCCCTTCGGATGGCAGACTGGCCGGTAAAGTGATGATCAACTGGCTGTTTTGCGTCGAAGCCTTCCAGCCGCGGCCGGGTAAGAACTCACCCCCCTTGTTGGTCAGCAGGCCCATCCGGGTGGACGTGCCGCTGGTGAGGCTGTCCGAGTAGAGCAGGCGCTTGTGCTGCGGGATGGTTTGCGTCAGCGCAGTTCCCGCAAGGAGGAGGATCAGCAACATTGAGAGATTACGCATGTTATGCTCCGGAGAAGGAGAGAAGATCATCCCGCAAAAGGAAGAGAACCATAAGGATAGCTGTTCAATCTATACGGGCCGAACCCGCTGTTCGCGGAAAGCTGCAAAGGTCTTTGCAGGCTGGGAAAGGTGTGGCTGTGAACAGGAATCCGACTGCATGACATGAAGAGCGCGCAATCCGTTGCACCAGGTGGCTCAAAAATGCAATTGCCCGTTTTCATTATTGTAACCGGGCCGAACTCTGGAGGCGATAACCTCCATTAAATCAATGTGCCAAAAACTGGCCCGTTCTTTGCAGGGAGAGTCGCCGGGGAAGTGGAAAGGACGAATTCAATGAACCGGCACTCCGGCATGGAACGGGAGGTATCGACATGGCGTTACGCAGCATCAGGCATGGTATTCTAATTCTCTATGGGCTGATCGGGATCACGGCGGCGGCCGCCCAGCCCGTCTCCATGGTTCTCGAAATCGATGATCCCCTGGCCGGCGCGACCAAGGGGTCCCAGCGCGGCGGCAAGCTTACCGCGGCGGGATGGATCACCCAGACCGCATTCGATTATATCGAATACAAGATCCCGACCTGCGCCGCCGGCGAGGTGCAGTTCAAGGTAAAGGGCATCTTCGCCTCCAACGAGGTCTTTCCCAACGTCGGGTACGACCGCGACGGCAAGGCCGTCCCGGGTTCTGACAACGTCCATTATACCCTCTTCGGCATGTACGATCGGGATGACGACAACAGCTGGTACGGCTCGGTCCAGTGGCATAATCCCTACAAGACCGTCATGCATATCTATGGCTACACCGCGGGCGATCTCTTCAAGTGGAAGCGGATGAAACTGCGTCTCAACGTCGCCGCCTTCAACGGCGGGTATGAGGATGATCCGCATGCCTTCGAGGATCCGCCGGTCGGCCCCTTCGAATGGGAGAAGGCGCATGTCTACCAACACCGCCTGGTCTGGGGCAGCGGCCATATGACCTGGTACCTCGACGGAGTCCAGATCAAGGATTGGGACTATTCCAGTTTCGGGGTTGAATACGCTCCGCCGGACCACGTCCTGCGTCTCGGCTCCGGGCTTAACAGCCGCAGCGGCGGGTATGCCTCCCCGAACGGGCTGACCTATACCGATTTTAAGTTTTACCGTTACATAGACGAGACGCCGCCGATGGTGAAGGGGATTGAGCCCGCCTCCGGCAGCGGTGCCGTCGCCCCCGATGCGGACATCCTGGTCTATTTCAGCGAGCCGATGGACGAAAGCGCGACCCAGACTGCCTTCAGCATTACGCCGGCTGTTGCCGGCTCGTTCCGGTGGATCGGTTCGGCTCTGGCCTGGGAGCACAGCGCTCTGATGCAGGCTAATACCACCTATACCGTCAAGGTGGCCGCGACCGCGAGGGACAAGGCCGGTCTGGCCCTGACGGCGCCCTTCAACGCCACCTTCACCACCCGCGGCGAGCAGCTCACAGAGGTCGGCCGCTATGAGCCCTTCGAAGTGACCATCAAAGCCCCCGGCATCGGCGGCACCCGGCCCTATCGCGATGTCCGCCTCAAAGGCATTTTCAAGGGGCCGAGCAAGACCATCGAGATCGAGGGCTTTTGGGATGGAGAGGATATCTGGAAGGTACGCATGGCCCCGACCGAGACGGGCTCCTGGAGCTATCAGATAAGCGGCTCCTCGCCCGCCCTCAGCCGCAGCGGCACCTTCACCTGTGTCTCCTCGATGTCACACGGTTTCATCCGCACCAATCCTTCGCGGCCCTATACCTTCATGTATGACGATGGAACCGCCTGGCTCTGGAAGGGCGACACCAGCTGGCGCGGTTTCACCTCGCTGCTGCCCTATGACGGCCGCTGGAAGGAGATCATCGACCTCCGTAGTGCCCAGGGTTACACCGCCATGCAGTCGATCGTAAACAGCTATATCAACGGCCTTGGGTTCTGGAAGAACGAGGGCGGAACCTGCTTTGCCGAAGAGGGCGAAGTCAAGGATTACGACCAGCTCAATCCCGGCTATTTTCACTGGATCGACAAACGCATCGACTATGCCCTGAGCAAGGGGATCGTTCCGGTCATCCTCTTCTCCTGGGCGCAAGAGTATGTCAATTTCTCGTCGGATCAGTGGGAGAAATACCTCCGCTACCTGGTCGCCCGGTTTGCTGCCAAAAATGTCATCTGGGTGCTTTGCGGCGAGTACAATGAGATCCCCACGGATTACAGCCGTCCCACCAGCGAGTTCGCGGACTGGGGGGCACTGGTGAAAAAGTATGATCCCTATGACCATCCTATCACCCTCCATCCGACCGGCCGCACCAGCAGTGCCGAGTTCGGTGCGAGCAGTTGGATGGATGTGGTGATGCAGCAGACTCCCTATCACGCACGCGACATCCAGCGCGACCGGGTCTACAACAAGCCGGTGGTCAACGCCGAACTCGGCTACATGTATCCCGACCAGGATAATGCCGCCAGCCGCTTTGGTCTATGGGAGATCGTCACCACAGGCGGATACTATACCAATGGTTTCTTCACAACCTATGCCCCGGACAAGGGGGGCTACGATCCGGCGGCACTGCCCGAGGAGCAGCGCTGGGTCGAGTTTCTCAACAAGCTCATGGATCGCCTCCCCATTGCCGAAATGGAGCCCCATCCCGAGTGGACCAGCGCGGGCCAGCTGCTCGCCAAGCCGGGAGTCGAGTATCTCGCCTACAACCGTAATGGCGGACCGGTTACCATCGACCTGACCAAGGTGAGCGGAACCTTGCCGGTCGAATGGCTCGATCCCCGCGCCGGGGTCAGCCAATCCGCCGGCACCGTGACCGGAGGCGGAAAGCAGACCCTCACACCGCCCTTCAGCGGCGACTGGGCGCTCCATATCGGCGCGGGCTTGCGCGCGGATGACATTCCGCCCAATCCCCCCAGCGGGCTCCTGGGCAGCAACCGGACGATGCACAGCATCACCCTGTCCTGGAGCGCCCCTTCGGCCGCCTCCGATGGCGACAGCGCCAGCGGCTACGTGATCTTCCGCGATGGAGCGCAGTTGACCACCGTGACCGCGGCGACCTTCACCGATCAAGGGTTGGAGGAATCCACCTCGTACCGTTATACGGTCTGCAGCCTCGATGACGCCGGCAACAAGAGCAAAGCCGCTGAGTTGACGATCTCCACCACCGGCGACACCCAGGCGCCCCGGGTCACCACAGTGACGGTCGTCTCGGCGACCCAGCTTACAATCGCCTTCGATGAAAAGGTCGAGAGCGCCTCGGCCCAGTCCGTCACCAACTATACCGTCAGCCCGGCGGTGGCAGTCCTCGCCGCTCTGCTTTCCGCCGACGGCACCCAGGTCACCCTGACCACCGCAGCCCACAGCGCCGGGACGGCCTACACCCTGGCAGTCTCGGGGGTCAAGGACCTTGCCCGGCTTCCAAACACCATAGTAAGCCAAAGCTTGAGTTATCGCTTTGAAGCGACCCTTCAGCTCACCGAGCTCAGCCCGGCGACGTACCGGCTGGCGCAGCTCGGTGTTAGCAGCGCCTATTACACCGACCGCGACCTGAAGCTCGTCTCGGTCCCTGCAATCTGCCATGGCTTCACCTGGATCATGACCGAGAACGATGACAAGGAGCGCAGCGATGCCCACTGGCTTTCATTCCGGACCAATTTGGCGGCGACCGTGTTGGTCGCTTACGACAACGGCGTAAGCACGCGCCCCGCCTGGTTGGACGGATGGAGCGACACCGGGGCGGAGATCATCACCACCGACGATTCACCGCTCCATCTTTACAGCCGTACCTTTCCCGCCGGTGAGGTGGTACTGGGCGGCAATGAAGGGACCAGCAAGACCTCGATGTATCTGGTCCTGGTGAAAAAGAGCGAGGGCAGCGTCATCGATGCGACGCCGCCCTCGGTTCCGATCGGATTTGATTTTGCCGAATAGCCTCCATGGGGGGCTGTCCGTCGCAGAAGGCAGGAACGCGTATGGATTATACGTATGAACAATTAGCCAAGAAGGACGATGCGGAGCTCTTCGATTTTCAGCTCCAGTTTCCGCCGGATCATCGCAATTTTATCCTTGCGGGGCAGATTCTCGATGAGCGCAGCCAGCGTGCGCTGCTCTCAGTCGAGACCAGGTCTCTGGCGATAGCCATTGCAGCGCTGGTGCTCGCATTTGTCACCTTTGCCCTGTCGGTGCTCTGACCGAAGAAGACTCGTGCCCGGCGGCCGGCCACCTGGCCCGGCCGCCCACCCGCCGCTCGTTCTCGCGCTTGCCTGGCTGCTCACCCGCGGTCCCTCCCGGCCGCTCGCTCTCGCGCCCACGCGCCGCGCGCTCGTCCGCGAACTCGTGTACACACCCGGCCGGTGCCAACCCACGATTATCCCTCACCCTGATTATTGTCCGTCAGGACCCGCGTGGGGGAAGAAATCGGCGTAAATCTATGTTTTACATGGAAAATGGTTTTCTGACCTGTAGAGGAACCCAGCATGAGCGGATCGTTTTCGCGACTCAGACGTCCTCTCCATGCCATGCCCGATTTTATCGCTGACACACTGGTGCACCAAAGATGGATGGAAGCCTATCCCATCCGGCTGCCGTTCTACCGCAAAGTGGTATGGCATCCGTTTTCAGCGAGGAAGGAAAGGTTGTTTATGGCTGACGCGAACAAGCCTCTCGTTTTGCGAGGCATGGACCTGTTCAACCGGGCAGCTTGAAATGGACCCAACTTACGGGAGAAACCACCATGTCTACGCATCAGGTTTTTGCAATGAAATTTGCGAGGGTGTATACTCTGTACATCGCAAAAGCGGAGCGTAAAAATCGCACGAAAGCAGAGGTGGACCAGATTATTTGCTGGCTGACGGGTTACGACCAGGCCGGATTGCAGTGGCAAATCGAACGGGAAAATGACCTCGCAACCTTTTTTACTCAAGCCCCGGCCCTTCATCCGAACTGTGCGCTCATCAAGGGTGTCGTCTGCGGCGTTCGTGTGGAGGAAATTGCAGATCCGCTGATGCAAAAAATTCGCTACCTGGACAAGCTGATTGACGAGCTCGCTCAAGGAAAGAAGATGGAGAAAATCTTGCGGTAGTGACTCCGGGCGCCCTCAAATTGCAGCCATCACGGCGTTAATAATGCCTTGATGGAGTCGGCCGCAAGCAGTAAGGCGTGCGCCCAGTTCCGCCACCGAGGTAGTCGCCGGTGACCTCCTCGATCGCGCAATACTTGATCGCGCGTTGCAAGGGGTAGAGTCGGCCTTTTACCTCGTGCACTCGATGGGTTCATACGGCTCCTTCGTCGAGACCGATCGGCTGGCGGCGCGCAACTTTGGACGGGCTGTGTTGGTGGCGATCGCGGATGGTACGTCTGGAATTGGCTGTGGCGATCGCCGGGATTTATGGATTTGCTGGTGGGCGGGATCGGCATGCGCCGAGGACGGCCGCATCCACGGATACTTCACGTTGGCGATGCCGTCGATTTCTGGCGGGTTGAGGCCCTGGAACCCGATCGCCGCCTGCGCCTGGCCGAAGAAAAATGGCTGCCGGGACGCGCCTGGCTTGAATTCGAGGTCCTTGCATAGGGCTTTGAGACCATGATCCAGCAAACGGCCGTCTTCGACCCGATAGGATGTTTCGGCCGCCTCTATTGGTTTGCGCTGTACCCCGTGCGCCAACTGGTATTTACTGGCATGTTGCGCGGCATCGTCAATGAGGCGCAGAAAGGGGCCGGATTGGCAGCTTGAGGGCTATCCTGCAGCCCTGCAATATCCGGTACTTCGCAACCGGACCCGACGGCAGTGACCGGAACTGCTCTGGAATGGCTGCCCCGGCTGACGGGTTACGGCCAGGTTCTTTCTCCGCTCCGGCTATTTTACCAGGATCATCCGACGTGTTGTCGATAGTGTTCCGGCCTGCAGGCGGCAGAGATAAACGCCGGTTGCGAGTTCGGTAGCATCGAAAACGAGAGCGTGATTACCGGCAGTCATGGTTTGTCGCACCAGTGAAGCCACCACCCGTCCTTGCAGATCGAGCACTTGAAGGGTCACGGGCAAACGATCGGCGAGAGTAAAACGAAGGGTGGTTGCCGCATTGAACGGATTGGGATAATTCTGCTCCAGCCAAAAGGCTGATGGCTGGACTTGCCGGTTATCGGCAACTTTGGTGATATTAACCGGCTGACTGAATGGGGAGGTGCTTCCCTGCGCATCGGTGGCGGTGGCGGTGACGTGGGGACCGGTGCAGCGGCCCGTCCAGGAAAAAGCGCCGTCGGGGCCGGCGAGGGTTGAGCCCTCAAAGGTCAGACCTTCATCGGCCGGATCCGAAAAAATCTCAACCACGGCGTTAGGGAGTGTTGTTCCCTGCGCCCCATCCGGGGTGAGGCTGGTAAGCGGTGGCGCCTGATTGTTGTTGGCCCCGTCCGCCAGATAAATACCCTTTCCCGCGTTATCCGAAATCGTATTGCGCGTGATCGTATTGCCGAGGGCTTGTGCGCCAAGAACAAAGACTCCGGCGAACCGGTGGTGCTTGATGAGATTGTCCGGTCCAATACGATTCTTCGAGCCGGCTTCGATATAAATGCCCACCCGCTGATCCGCCAGCCCCCAGCTCCCCGTGTAATTGGTGCCTATCCGGTTCCCAGTGATCCAGTTCCCGCTCGACGAGGCGGTATAGATCGCGATCCCGTAATTGAGGTTTCCAGAAATGAGATTCCCTTCACCCGGTGCCGGCCCGCCGATGGTGTTCCCCTTGCTTCCCCAGAGATCGATGCCGCAATCGCGATTGCCGAGCGCTCCCAAACCGGTGCGATCGGTGCCGATATAGTTGCCGGTCACGCGGTTGCTATCCGCCTGAAAAAAGTAGATGCCCGCGAAACGGTTGCCGGAAACGACATTCCGCTCTTCGGCTGTGGAACCGCCGATCACATTGTATCGCGCCTGATTGTCCACATAGATGCCCGTCGTATTGGGTGAGGAGAGGGTATCCAGTCCGCTGAAATTGAGGCCGATGTAATTGCCGACGATGCGGTTGTGATGAGCAGCCGCACCGCTGATCCAGAGGGCATTCTGTGTCCAGGAGCTGATACTCAATCCTTTGATCAGATTATTCGCCGACAAAATGATAAGACCCGACCAGCGCCATCCCGACGATTGGCCATGATATCCACTGACCACCACTTCGGGTCCGTCGCTGTTGGTGTCCCCCTGATGCCGGGCCTGGCTGTCACCGTCTATCACCGTGCCATCATCGGTGATCTGGGGAAGAGGTGTATCCGGTTCAACGAACCAGCAGGAACCGTTGAACAGCCATCCGGTCTTGGGAATATTGAAAACAATGGTGTCGGGGCCGGAATGGCTGTTGGCATCCAGCATGGCTTGACGCAGCGAGCCGGCGCCGGCATCCAGGGTATTGAGCACAGTATAGGTTGCCGTATAACCACGGGTCATCCAGAAAAGACAGCCCGCTGCCAGGACTATCCACAGATGGTTAAGAGCATGACCTCGCATCGATTTTACTCCTTCCCGGAAAACATGCAAAGGATGGAATCACGGGGCAGTTTCAAACGATAACGGCCTTGATCTATCTTTTATTTCATGAGATCATCGACGCTCTCGCCGCAATGTCAAATCGCCGGTCAATCCTGACCGGCATCGGTCTTGCCACAAAGTGCTTGACCGCAACCTGGCAATCCCCTATATTAACCAGGGCAGGATGGACCGATAACCGAACCCCGGGTCGATGGTTTCCGTCGTAGCGGCTGACCGTCCAGGCAGAGGAAGGAGAAAGAGGGCAGGGATTCATCAGATCAGGACACCGGTATGAAAGGAAGAGCATCCATGCAAAGCATTCGCAGCAGACTCTTTATCTGGCTTATTAAAAACAGGCATTTGTTGAAGCTGAAATTGAAACCCGAAGTGGTTGACTCCAATTTTTCAGTGGCAAAATTCCGGGATGAAGTGGACCGTTCGACGGCCAAGCTGAAGCTGCCGAAAGATGTCACTGCCAAAAAGGAAAACATCAACACCATGACCGCTGAATGGATCCTTCCTGAGCATCCTGCTGCGGGGAAGGTGCTCCTGTATCTGCATGGCGGCGGATTTATTTCCGGTTCATGCCAAACACACCGGATGCATGTCGCCAAATTCGCATCGGGATCTCAATTAAACTCTTTGGTCTTTGATTACCGGCTCGCACCGGAGCATCCTTTCCCGGCCGCGCTCGACGACTGTGTTGCCGCTTATCAGTGGCTTTTGAAGGAAGGATACCAGCCTCAGGATATCCTGGTCGGCGGCGAATCCGCTGGCGGCACACTGACGCTTTCTCTCCTCCTGGCATTAAAGGAGCGGGGGATAGGCTTGCCGAAAGCGGCGTTTGCCATCTCGCCTGTCACCGACCTCAGATGCCTGGCGGACTCTTTCAAGTATAATGCACATAATGATATAGCGCCTATGGGGTCATGGGATTTATGGACTCAGCTCTATATTGGTGAAAACGATCCTACCCTGCCGCTCCTCTCCCCCTTGTTTGGCGACTATGCGGGGCTTCCCCCGCTGCTTATTTGTGTCGGGACGCATGAAATTCATCTGGATGATTGTGTCCATGTGGCTCAGAAAGCCCAGGCCCAGGGGGTGGAGGTAACCCTGACCCAATGGCCGCGGATGGTCCATGCTTTTCCGCTGCTCTCCCCGCTGTTTCCCGAAGCCAGGCAAGCGATGGCAGAGATTTGCGAGTTTGTAAGAAGCCATGCCAAGGCTTGAACGCGCCGCCTGAAGTGGCCTTACCGTCCGGGACGGGTCGATCGCAAAACCCCGACCCATCCCGCAAGAAATAAAGCCTGTACGCCTAAATCAAGGAGGATCCAGCCATGCTCCCCGTCGAAGAGAGAGAGGATGTGTTCCCCATTTGCCCCCATTGTGGTAAAGAACTCCTTAAAATATGGTGCCGGGAACTGGAAAGCTTCTTCGGCAAAAGATATATCTATTTTTGCCCCGACTGCAGGAAGGTGCTTGGCGTATCGCATCGCAAAGGATTCTGGATGGGATAGGATCCGGTGTAGAGGCTGACCGCCTTACGCGCGGCGTACAAACGGTCCCTCTTAACGGACCCGGCTTCTGCGGCAGGTTGCTGCCCCGGGATCGCCGAATTCCATAAAGTGATCGATGAGATAGCCTTTGCATGATAAATCTGCCAGGAAAAGGAGTACCCATGAAAAGCCGCTTGCTGATCCTTCTCATCTTCGGCCTGTTGTTGCAGCCGAGCGCAGCCGAGCGCAAGACCTCCATACGGGCCGCTGTGCCGGAGCGGGTGATCGCACTTGATTTTAACGCGGTGAAGGGCCGCTTCAATCCCATGTTCCGGGAATGCATCGGCGCCGGGCGGGCCAATGAAGGACTGCGGGCCGACTGGCAGCAGCAGCTGGCCTACGTAAAGCGAGAATGCGGCTTCCGGTATATCCGTATGCACGGCCTGTTGACGGACGATATGGGTGTGTACCGCGAGGACCGCCGGGGCAATCCGGAGTACAACTTTCAGTACATCGACCTTCTCTACGATTATATACTCAGCATCGGCATGAAGCCTTTTGTCGAACTGGGATTCATGCCGGAGGCCCTGGCGAGCGGCAAGCAGACCCTTTTTTGGTGGCACGGCAACGTCACGCCTCCCCGGGATTTTCAGCGATGGGAGGAGCTGATCCGCCGTCTCGTCCTCCATTTCACCGAACGCTATGGCGCGGATGAAGTGCGGAGCTGGTATTTCGAGGTTTGGAACGAGCCCAACCTCAATGCCTTTTGGACCGGAACCCAGGCGGAGTATTTCCGGTTATACCGGCACACCGTCCAGGCCATCAAGAGCGTGGATGCAGCCTATCGCGTGGGGGGTCCCGCCACGGCCGGCGCGGCCTGGGTGCCGGAGATGATCGATTTTTGCGCCAAGAATCAGCTGACACTGGATTTTATCAGCACGCACGCGTATGGGGTCAAGCAAGGGTACCTCGATGAATTCGGGAATGCCGGGACGGTTCTCGATAAAAATCCCCTGAGCGTCAGCGGGGATGTGCTCCGCTCACGCCGGGAGATCGCCGCCTCGGCCATGCCCCATCTGGAGTTGCATTATACGGAATGGAGCGCTTCCTACACCCCGGCCGATCCCATCCATGACAGCTATCACGAAGCGGCGTATGTGCTGGAAAAACTCAAGCAGGTGGGCGATGCGGCGAACTCGATGTCGTATTGGGTCTTTACGGATATCTTTGAGGAAGCTGGGCCCCGTTTCACTCCCTTCCACGGCGGCTTCGGCTTGCTCAATTACCAGGGCATCAGCAAGCCGGCTTTTTTCGCCTTTAGGTTCCTCAATCAGCTCGGAAATCTGGAGCTGGTCAACACCGATTCGTGCTCCTGGGCCTGTAAGGATGAAACAGGCAATGTCCAGGTGCTGCTCTGGGATTTCACCAACACCCATCCCGGTGATACGGTGAACAACCAGGAGTACTACATCCGTGATCTCCCGGCCAAAGCCAAGGGCAAGGTCAAGATTTCGGTCGCGGGGATTGCCGCCGGCCTCTACAGGCTGGAAATCTCCCAGGTGGGCTATCGCGTCAATGATGCCTATGCCATTTATCTGGCTATGGGCAAGCCCGCCCAGCTCACGCCGAAACAGGTGGAGCAGATCAAGCGACTAAGCGATGGCGCGCCGGTGGCGAACGAGCTGGTCGAAGTGAAGGCCGGCACTCCTTTTGTCACGGAAGTAGAACTTCGCGAAAATGATGTGTTTCTGGTCAGGCTGATCCGAGGGAACTGATACGAAGCGTGGCCGGTATCGCCTGCCGGCCGCACCTCTTCTCCGTCATGAGCAAGGTCGACGCGGAGGTGAAGGTGATGGTTTCTGCCTGTCCGGGAAGGGAGACGAAGGAGTATTCGGTGATCTCTCCCTCGAAAAAGCGGCTTCCTGGATAGTTGCGGAAAACCCCCAGCTGTTCCTTGACGGAAGGGCCCCGAACGGCCTACTTAAAGCAAGAAGCAAGCGAATTTTCTGCAGTCCTTGCGCCCTGTTCCGGACTGGTGCGTACCGTGTCCCGCGGATCCGCTAAAAATGGATTTGTAAATAATTAATTATTTACCTATATTTTTGCAGGATCAAACCCGCGGAATGGCACCTGTTGGCCCTGGTCATCCTTTCTCGGGTCGCACAGGGCATTTTTTTTATCCGGCCCGGCCGGTTCATTTGTTTCGGCAATTGCTGCTTCTTGACGCTACCTTGTAGTGAATGAGCGCTGCCGGTGCGCGACGGCCGCGCTATAGGGGAGCGAGAAGCCGGGTGGGACCGAGAGGGTGCCGGAGTGGCACCAGCCGGGTGGGCCCGAGAAACAGGTGTGGGGTGGAGGGAGAAGGGAAAAGGATGCCGACCCCGATCGGACATATGGCCGCCGGTGTCTTGCTCTTTCAGGCCGGCGGGCGTTCCTGGCGACACCAAACGCTCCTGGCGACGGCGGTGATGGTGTTCGCCCTGCTGCCGGATATTGATCTGGCCTTAGGGTTGCTCCTGGCAGGCAATGCCAACACCTGGCACCATCAGGCCACCCATTCCCTGATTTTCGTTGCGGCCGCTGGATGGTGCGGCAGCCGGATACTCAGGGAGAAGGGACGCTACGCTCCCCTCCTGATCGCCGCGGGCGTGCTCCATCTCGGCCTGGATCTCCTCGCCAAAGACACGACCGCGCCCTTCGGCGCACCGCTGTTCTGGCCTTTCTGGAGCGGTTATCTGATCTCGCCGATGCAAATTTTCTCCGATGTGCACCGTAGCGGCGAGGCGTCCTCCTTTTTACCGAGCTTGTTCAACATCCATAATCTGCATACGATCAGCATCGAACTCTTGGTGATGTTCCTCTTTTGGGGCCTGTGGTATCTCTGCAATCGACTGAGAAAGTGCTATGAACGCCTATAAGCAACCGGATCAAACCGAGACGCCCTATCTCTCTCTCGTCGTGCCGATCTACAACGAGGTCGAGAGTGTCGAGCGGCTCTGGCAGGCGATCGAGCCGGTGATGGCGGGGATCGGCAAGCCCTGGGAGGTGATCCTGGTCGATGACGGAAGCCGCGATGGCACGCGCGAGATCCTACGCCGCCTGGCCGCCGGGCATCCGCAGCTGCGGGTCATTCTTTTCCGAGCCAATTTTGGCCAGTCCGCGGCCATGGCCGCCGGCTTTGCCGCCACGCGCGGCGAAATCGTCGTTGCCATGGATGGCGACCTCCAGAACGATCCGCTCGATATCCCCAGCCTGCTCGAAAAGATGGACGAGGGCTATGATGTGGTAAGCGGCTGGCGCAAGCACCGCAAGGACAAGCTCGTCCTGCGCAAGGTGCCCTCAAAAATTGCCAACAAGCTGATCTGTTCGCTCACCGATGTCCGGCTGCACGACACCGGCTGCTCGCTCAAGGCCTTCCGTGGCGAGATGCTGCGCCGCATCGCGCTCTACGGCGAGCTGCACCGCTTCATTCCGGCCCTGATGCGCATCGAGGGGGCGGAGATTACCGAGCTGCCGGTGCGCCACCATCCGCGCCGCTTCGGCACCTCGAAGTACAATCTCAGCCGCACCTTCCGGGTGGTGATGGATCTGACCAGCATCCGCCTGCTGATGAAGTACCTGGTCAATCCTCTGGTCTTCTTTTCGGCCTTGATGTTCTTCTTTGTCGTTTGCGGCATCGTCAGCCTGGTGTCTCTGCTCTACGCGGTGCTGGTGCGCGGTTCTGCGCTGGCGGAGATGAACATCCTGCTCACCCTGACGGTGGTCTTCTGGACGGCCGCAGCGCAATTCCTTTTTTTCGGGCTGATCGGCAAGCTGATTGTCAACACCGGAACGCGCAAAACTTTTCTGCAAATCGGGCAATAAGCCGTACTTTTCAGTGCCAAACTCTTATCAGGATAGGCCTTCAATGACCATGCCAGCAAGTGGACAGAACCGGATCGAGAGCGCAGCGAGCGGGCAGCGTCCGCAGGGCACCGGGCCGGCGCTTTTTTCGGTCATCGTTCTGACCCACAACAACCGCGATGAGATCGCCGGACTGCATGAGGAAATCCTTGCCGCTCTGACCGGCCGGCCGCAGCCGCACGAGCTGATCTACGTCGATGACGGCAGCACCGACGGCACCTGGACCGAGCTGCTCCGGATCAGCCGCGCCAACCCGCAGGTCAAGGTGGCGCGGTTGCGCTCCTCCTTTGGTGAGGCTTCGGCCCTGGACGCCGGGGTGCAAATCGCCACCGGGGCGGTGCTGCTCTATTTCACCTGCCGGGTGCGCATCAAGCCCGCCGACGCGCTCGATCTGCTCAGCCTGATCGAGGCCGGGGAGGACGTGGTGATCGGCGTCCGCCATCCCCGGCGCGACTCGGGGCTCAACCGGATCGTCTCGCGCGCCTTCAATGCCCTGACCAACCGCATGACCAAACTGCATCTCCACGATGTCAACAGCGGCGTCCTCGCCCTGCGACGCGAGGTGCTCGATCATGTCCCCTACTATGGCACCCTCAACGCCTTCCTGCCGGTGCTGGCGCAGCGCCAGGGCTACCGCATCGCGGAAGGCCGGGTCGAGCAGCTGCCGGGCCACTTCGCCCAGTCGCTCTATCCAAAGAATTATCTGCGCCGTACCCTCGATCTGGTGAGTGTCCTTTTCCTCAGCAAGTATTCGAAAAAACCGCTGCATTTCCTCGGCTTTATCGGCGCCCTTTTCACCCTGACCGGCGCGGCCATCAATCTCTATCTTTTCATCTACCGTATTCTCGGCTTCGGCGGAATTGCCGGCAAGCCGATGCTGCTGTTGGGATCGATCCTCTTCATCATCGGCATCCAGATGATTTCAATCGGACTGCTCGCTGAAATGATCATCTTTACCCACGCCAAGGAGATCAAGGATTACAACATCGAGGAGATCATCAACTAACCCGTGAAGCTGATCATTCAAATTCCCTGTTTCAACGAGGCCGAGACCCTGCCGGTCACCCTGGCTGAACTGCCGCGCACGATTGCCGGGATCGACAAGATCGAGATTCTGATCATCGACGATGGCAGCAGCGACGGCACCGCGGAAGTGGCGCGCCGTTGCGGCGTTCATCATATTGTCCGCGTGACCAAGAACAAGGGGCTCGCCAATGGCTTTATGGCCGGGCTGGATGCGGCGTTGCGCCTCGGCGCCGACATCATCGTCAACACCGATGCCGATAACCAGTATAACGGCGCGGACATCGTCCAACTGGTGCAGCCGATCCTCAATGGCCAGGCCGAACTGGTGGTCGGCGACCGCCAGACCGACGACATCGTGCATTTTTCCTGGATGAAGAAGCGGCTGCAAAATCTCGGCAGCTGGGTCGTGCGCCAGGTCTCGGCCACCGAGATTCCGGATGCCACTAGCGGATTCCGCGCCCTCTCGCGCGAAGCGGCCCTGCAGATGAATGTCCTCTCGCGTTTTACCTACACCCTTGAGACCCTCATCCAGGCCGGCAAAAAGAACCTCGCGGTCAGCCATGTACCGGTGCGCACCAACTCCAAGCTGCGTGACTCGCGCCTATTCAAGGGCAACTGGAACTATATCAAACGTTCGATCGCCACCATCACGCGCATCTACACCATGTATGAGCCGCTCAAGATGTTCTCCTACATTGGCGGTGCCATTTTCGGAATCGGCTTTCTCATCGGCCTGCGTTTTCTCTATCTTTATATCACCACCGGCGGCGCCGGCCACATCCAGTCGTTGATCCTCGCCGCGGTTTTGCTGATGATCGGCTTCCAGGTCTTCATCATCGGCCTGGTAGCGGACCTGATCGGCTTCAACCGTCGCCTGATCGAGAGCGCCCTCTATCGCGTCCGCCGCCTCGAACTGACGGCAGAACAACACACCGATCAGCCAGGTGAGAAGGCGTGAGACCGCGCATCCTCTTTGTGGCGGGGCGGGAACTCTCCTACTCGCGCACGCATATCGTTTATAATGCTCTGCTCGGACAGGGTTACGAGGTGGTTGGCTGTTTCCCTCCGAACCGCTCGTTCAGGCACTATCCGCGCTTGGTCTGGCGGGCGATACGACTGGCGCGCCACTGCGACCTGGTCCTCGTTGGTTTTTACGGGCAAATCATCCTGCCCTTGATCCGGCTCTTTACGCGCAAGCCGCTGCTCTTCGACATGTATATCACCACCCTGGATACCATGGTCTACGACCGCGGCAAGGCACGACCGGGTTCGTTGCGGGCCCGGCTCTACGGTTGCAGCGACCGTCTCACCTACAAGCTGGCGGAGCGGACGGTCCTCGAGACGCAGGCGCATATCGACTGGTTCTGCGACGTTTTCAAGGTCAAGCCGGAGCGGATGCGGCGGATCTTTCTGGCGGTGGATGAGACCAAGATCTACCCGCGAGAGGCGCCGCGCGAGGAAGGACGGTTCCTCGTCCATTTCCACGGCGAGTATGCTCCCTTCCATGGCATCAAATACATCCTCCTGGCGGCCCATCTGCTTCGGGAGGAGCGCGATATCCTCTTTCAGATTGTCGGCCGGGGGATCACCTACGATGAGGATCGTGCTCTGGCCGCAGAATTGGGACTGGAAAACGTGCGCTTTTACGACACCGTCCCTTACGCCGAGCTGGCGAACATGATGGCACGGTCGGACCTCTGCCTGGGTATCTTTGGTGACAACGACCGGGTGCTGCGGGTGACGACCAACAAGGTGGTCGAGTCGATCGCCATGGCCCGCCCCCTGATTACCGCGCGCAACGAGCCCGTGCAGGAGCTGCTGACCCATGGCGAGAGCGCCTGGCTGGTCGATCGCGCCAATCCGCGGGCGCTGGCCGACGCTATTCTCCAACTCAAGGCCGATCCGGCATTGCGGGCGCGTCTCGCTGCCGGCGGTTATCGTGTTTTTCAGGAACATTGTACCATGCCGCGTCTCGGCGCCGGATTCGCGGCCCTCATCGAGGAAATGACGAACCATGAAGGTTGATTTCACCCAACTGGCCGGAAAAAAGGTTCTGATCACCGGCGGCCTCGGTTTCATTGGCAGCAATCTGGCCCATCGTCTTGTACACGAGGGCGCTGCGGTGACCATTCTCGATGCCTGCCTCGATCCTTACGGCTGGAATCCTGCCAATATCAAGGAGATCAAGGATCAGGTCCAGTTCGTCAAGGGCGATATCCGGGATTACACCCTGCTGGAGAAGCTGGTCCAGGAGAAGGACTATATTTTTCATCTTGCTGCCCAGGTCGGACGCGAGATTTCGATGGCCGATCCCTGGCTCGATGTCGATATCAATTGCAACGGCACCATCGCTCTGTGCCGGGCCGTGGCCGCGGTCCATCCCGCGGCCAGAGTGGTCTATGCCGGCAGCCGTGGCCAGATTGGCGAGCCGATCTATCTCCCGGTTGACGAGAACCACCCCGACCATCCGACTGATGTCTATGGCATTAACAAGCTTGCCGCGGAGAAATATCTCTTTCTCTACAGCAAGATCTATGGCTTTACGGCGGTCTCGCTGCGCCTCAATAACGTGTATGGGCCGCGCTGCCAAATGCAGCACGGCTATTATGGCATTCTCAACTGGTTCATACGCAATGCCATGCAGAATACACCCATCACGGTTTACGGTGACGGACAGCAGACACGGGATTATGTTTACGTCGAGGATGTGGTGGACGCCTTTGTGCGCGCCGCCCTGGTGCCGGAGACCAACCAGCAGATTTATATGATCGGCTCGGGCATCGAGACCGTGTTCCTCGATATGGTCAAGGCGGTGATCGCCGGCGTCGGCCAGGGCCGCTATGTGCACATTCCGTTTCCGCCCGAGCGCGAGAGCATCGACATCCGCAAGTTCGTGGTTTCCTGCGACAAGATGACTGCAACGACCGGCTGGCGGCCGATGGTGGAGCTGGCCGAGGGTGTAGCGCGCTGCGTGGCGTTTTACCGCGAGCGCTATGACGAGTACATCAAGAAGGGGGAGTAAGGCTGTGATGACCGAATCAGACCAGGAGCGGCTGCAGGGGCTGCAGCCGGGCGCGAAGATCGCGCTTTTTCTCAATGCCTTTCCCGCGCTCTCCGAGCGCTTCATCGTCAACGAGGTCGCGGGACTGCTCGCGCGGGGCCTGGAAGTAATCCCCTATGCGCTCAACCGACCGCAGGCAGGTTTCGAGAACCTCGAGGTGCCGGAGCTGGCCGCCAAGACGCACTATCTGCTCTCTTCCCTGCGTCCCAGTTATCTTATCAGCAGCCATCTCGGCTGCCTATTGCGCCACCCGGGACGCTACCTTAGAACGTACTTTTTTGCGCGGCGTCATCGCACCCGCGGGGTCTCGCTGCTGCGCACCTTGCTGCGGGCGGCGTGCAAGCGGGAGCTGACCAAGGTACAGCGGCAGAATGTGCTGCTCAATTTTGTTCTGATTGTGCCGGTAGCGCGGCAGATGCGCGCGGAGGGGTTCACACTCGTCCATGCCCATTTTGCCGATTCAGCCTCGACTCTGGCGCTGCTGGCGGCGATGATACTCGACCTTCCCTTCAGCTTTACGGCGCACGCCTATGATATTTTTACGCCGCAGGTGATCTTTACGGAAAAGCTCAAACGGGCCCGCTTCATCATCACCTGCACACAGTACAACCGCACCTATCTTGTAGATCAATATGGCACGGAGGTCGGCGCCAAGATTTTTGTCAATTATCATGGCCTCGATCTGGAAAAGTTGCAGCCCGGGGAGCGCTCCGAGGGTGGAACTCCGGTCCTGCTCTCGATCGGCCGCCTGGTACCTAAGAAGGGACTCGGGGTGCTCCTGCACGCCTGCCGGATCTTGCGGGACCGGGGAGTCGATTTCCAGTGCCGCATTGTTGGTGACGGGCCGGAGCGGCCGCGGCTGGAGATGTTCATACGCCTCAACCATTTGATGGACCGGGTGGAGATCACCGGTTACCAGGCGCCCAGTGCGGTCCTTGATGAATACCGCAGCGCCGCCGTTTTTGTGCTTCCCTGTGTTATCGAGGAGGACGGCAACCGCGACGGTATTCCTAATGTCCTTGCCGAGGCGATGGCGATGGAGCTGCCGGTCATCTCGACGGGGGTCTCGGGCATCCCCGAGCTGGTCGAGAAGGGGGTGAGCGGACTGCTGCTCGAGGGCTCCGAGCCCGAACTGCTGGCGCAGACGATCCTCGAGGTGCTCGAATCCCCGCAAATGGGCCGGCGTCTTGGCAAGGCGGCGCGGGCGCGGGTGGCGGCGATTTTCGACTCCCGCCGCAAGCTGGATGAACTTGCTGCCTTTTTCCGGCAGCAGCTGCTGGAGCTGGCGGCTGCGAGCGATGGAAAACGCTGACCGCATCCGCTTGATCGTTCACGGCGATGATTTCGGGCTCTCGGCGGCGGTCAACCGCGGGATCTGGCGGGCCTGGCGCGAGGGCATCCTCACTTCAGCCTCGCTTGCGGCCAACGGCGCAGCCGTGGAAGAAGCCTGTGCCCTGGCGGCGGGCTCGGAGTTGGAGCTAGGCGTGCACCTCAATTTGACCACCGGCTGGCCGCTGCGCCCGGCGGCGGCGGTGCCCAGCCTCGTCGATGGATCGGGCCGGTTTCCGGGAAAGTGGGGGATGGTGTACCGCGCCCTGGCCGGGCAGCTCGCGCCGGCCGAGCTGGCCGCTGAAACAACTGCCCAGTTCGAGCGGCTCGCCGGCCTGGGGGTGCGCTTCAGCCATATGGACAGCCATCACCATCTTCACCTTCTGCCGGCGGTGGCGGCAGTCGCCTCCACTGCAGCCAAAGAGGCCGGAATCGGCTGGGTGCGGCGGGTGCGCGGCGTGGGCGAGAGCGACTGGCAGGGCAGCGGCTTGATCGGACGGCTGCAGCAGGCGACGCTGGAGCGCTGCAGCCGGCGCTGCGAGACCGTTTATCAGGGCTTCAGAAGCGCCGATGTTTTCTTCGGTTTGTCCTGGTACCTGGACCCCGGCCGCGGCAACGCTGCGCACCGTCTGGTGCGGGCCTTGCATCCCGGCTGCAATGAATGGATGTGCCATCCGGCACATTTTTCTTCCGGTCCGGCTGCAGGAAGCGCTGCCGCCCGCCGCCAGGCCGAATGCAATCTGCTTTGCGATCCCGGTCTGCGCCGGCTTCTCGAAACGGCCGGCATCGAGCTGACGACCTTTGAACATTGAAACGGAACCACCGTCTATGAGCGAACTCGTGCAAAAGAAACTCTCTTCCCTCTCCATCTTTTTCCCGGTTTATAACGACTGGGGTACCATTACCACCATGGCCGCCCAGGCCATCATCACGGCCGAAAAGATCACGAATGACTATGAAGTTATTCTCGTGGATGATGGCAGTGAGGAAAAGACTCAGGAGATCCTTGACTTCCTCGAGAGCCATTTTCCGCAAATCCGCGTCATCCATCACGAGCAGAACCGCGGCTACGGCGGCGCCCTGCGCACCGGCTTCCGCGAGGCGCGCAAGGAGTTCGTCTTTTATACCGACGGCGATGCCCAGTACGACGTACGCCAGCTGCTGCTTCTAGCCGAAGGGATGAACGAGAACATCGACGTGGTCAATGGCTTCAAGATCAAGCGCCACGATCCCTATTACCGCGTACTGCTCGGCAAGATCTATCAGTACACTTCCAAGTTCCTCTTCTCGCTGCCGATCGAGGATGTGGACTGCGATTTCCGTCTAATGCGCCGCAGCATTTTCGACCGCTTCGAGCTGAACTCGAACAGTGGCACGATTTGCGTCGAGATGATTCACAAGATGAGCCGTAGCGGCTGCCGTTTCGCCGAGGTGGGAGTCAACCACTTTTTCCGCGCGAGCGGCAAGTCGCAGTTCTTCAATTTCGTACGCCTCTATCATGTGGCGCGTGACTATTCCAGACTCTGGTACCGCCTGGTGGTGCGCAAGGAGGGCCTCCATGCCCAAGCGTGAGCAACTGCCGCCGAAATTCCGCGGCAAACGGTGCCTGATTACCGGCGGTCTGGGCTTCATCGGCAGCAATCTCGCCTATCGGCTGGTCGAATATGGCGCCGAGGTGCTGATCGTCGATTCCCTCATCCCCCAGTATGGCGGCAATCTCTTCAACATCCAGGGCCTCGAGAAGAAGGTGCGGATCAATATCGCGGACATTCGCGATCAGCACGGAATGAACCATCTGGTCAAGGAACAGGATTTTATCTTTAATCTTGCGGGCCAGGTGAGCCATATCGACAGCATGGAGGACCCCTTCACCGACCTCGATATCAACTGCCGTTCGCAGCTTTCGATTCTCGAAGCCTGCCGCCACAACAATCCCGAGGTCAAGATCGTCTTCGCCGGGACGCGGCAGCAGTATGGCAAGCCCGACTATCTGCCGGTCGACGAAAAACACGCTGTGCATCCAACCGACGTCAACGGCATCAACAAAATGGCCGGCGAGTGGTATCATATCCTCTATAATAACGTCTATGGCATCCGCGCCACCTCGTTGCGCCTCACCAACACCTACGGGCCGCGCCAGCTGATGAAACACGGCCGGCAGGGCTTCGTCAGCGTCTTCATCCGGCAGGCGATCGACGGACAGAAGATCCGCATCTTCGGCGATGGCAAACAGATCCGCGATTTCAATTTCGTCGACGATGTGGTCGACGCCTTTTGCCTGGCGGCTGCTTTCGACGACTGCAACGGCAATATCTACAACCTCGGCGGCGACGAGCCGATGATGCTCGAGGACTTTGTCAAACTGCTGCTGGAGATCGCCGGCGGCGGTGCATACGAGATCGTCCCCTTCCCCGAGGAAAAAAAACGGATCGACATTGGTGATTTTTACGCCGATTACCGCAAGATCCGAGCGGTTCTGGGCTGGCACTACCGCACCTCCATGAGGGAGGGGCTCGCTCAAACCGTGGCCTATTACCGGAAACACCGGGAGCATTACTGGGGGTAGTAACGCACACAGCAGCGCGGGGGCGGGAGAGGTAACGGGATGGATACTATACGGGACCAAAACAAACTGGACAGTCTGGCCCGGATCCAGTCGCGGCTGCGCGCACGCTGGTTCTTCGGGGTCCTGTTCATCCTTTTTGCCCTCTTCATTCTGCTCCATTTCAACCATTTTCTCGTGCCCGAGAGCGATTTCTTCGACTATGCCGAGAAGGCGGTCCAGCTGCGTCACCTCGAATGGCCCGACAACTTTAAACGTCCGCCGCTGACCTCGCTGTCCATCGCTTTCATCTCGCTGCTGATCCCGGGCAAGTATGCCGAACTCTATGCAGCCGAACTCATTTCGGCGGTTAGCGCCCTTTTTTCACTCTGGTTCCTCTGGCGAATTGCACGTTTTTTGATCCCCTCCGCTGCGCCCTGGGTGGTCTGGCTCTGGGCGCTGCATGCATCGACCCTGAAACTGGCGATCAAGCCCAAGGGGGAGTTCCTTTTCACCTGTCTGCTGCTCTTGGCCTTTGTTCGTTTCCTGAGCCGGGACTGGCGCGCTTATGGCGCCGGCTTGCTCTCCTCGATGGTCCGTTTCGAGGGGGCGATGGGGATCGGGGCCTTTGGCCTGGCCGATCTGATTTACAGCCGGCGGCGGATCCGGACCCTGGCGCTCACCGTCCTTTCGGGATCGTTTCTGGTTGCCTGGGGCTTGCTTTCGAGCGGCGGCGAGGGTGGCGGCAGCAGCTATGCCGATTATTTCACTCACTGGCAGCCAAACTGGAGCTTTTTCCCTGCATTCTGGGCGGAATGGCTCGGCTTCATCCCGCTCGGCTTGTACCGATTTGCGGCGGTTGTGGCGGCGCTGCTCGTTGCGGCCGGCGTCTACGAGTTGCGGCGGCGCGATCCGCGGGCGACCCTGGCGCTTCTCGTCTATCTCGCCGGTTTTGCTGCGCTGCATGTCATTTGGCCCTTCCCCGGCGCCGATTATCTGGTCATGGGCGCCTGGGTGCCCTTGATCTTCCTCGCCGCCGGCGTACTCGCTGCGAGTCGGGTGGGGCGCAGGCTGGCGCAACAACACGGTTTGGCGCTGTCCGGTCCGGCGCGATCGGGGATTGTGCTGACGCTGGCGGCTGTCGTCGCGGTGCTGACACTCCTGCTGGTGCTGCGGACCCGCTTTCCTTTCCCGCAGTATCAGCCGCCGATGGGCTGGGTCGCCCTCGCGCTCGTGCCCTTGGCCATCTATTACGCGCCGCCGCAGCGCTCCGCTGTGGCGGCGGCCCGCTTCCTCGCGGTGCTGACTCTGGCGCTCTTTCTCGGCTTTCGTCTCTTTTCGGTCGCAAGGGCGGGGCTATTCGACGTTTACTACACCAAAGCCGAATTTCGCCTCATCGGCGAATGGTTCGAGCAAAATTATCAAAACGGCGACCGGCTGCTGGTCTCCCAGCCCAACATTGTCGCCTATTATACCGGCCTTGACACCCGGCGTGATTTTGTCAAGCTCTCCGACGCACCCAATCTCCCGCCCGCGGAACTCCACGCCTGGATGCGCTCCCAGGGCATCACTCATGCCGCCTGGATGAGTTACAGCGAAAAGGCCGCGAAGAAAGGGGCCTGGCATCAGTGGACGGTCAAAAACCGCGGCTTGACCACCCTCGACTTTCTGGGCGAGGAGGGTAAAAGCCCCGGGTTTGTCCTCATAAAAAGTCTGGCGGCGGGGCCGCGGCGCGCCACCATCTATGGCGTTCTGAACGAATATAAATAACGGATTGCACCCATGCAGGTACCTTTTGGCGATTTGACTCGACACTACGCCGCCATCAAGGAAGAGATCGATGCCGCGGTCGGCCGTGTGCTCAGTAGCGGCTGGTTCGTCCTCGGACATGAAGTTCAGGCCTTCGAGGAGGCCTTCGCCCGCTACCTCGGCGTCCGGCACGCTATCGGCGTCGGCTCGGGCACCGAAGCCTTGCACCTGGCCCTGGTTGCCAGCGGCGTGAAATCCGGCGACGAGGTCATCACCGTGCCCAATACTGCGGTGCCGACCCTCTCGGCGATCTCCTTCGCCCAGGCGGTCCCGGTGATGGTCGATATCGATCCCGATTCCTTCTGTATCGACGCCGACCGCCTCGAGGAAAAAATCACCCCGCGTACGCGCGCGATCATCCCCGTCCATCTCTACGGCAACGCCTGCCGCATCGAGGCCGTGATGGCCTGCGCCCGCCGCCACAACCTTGCCGTCATCGAAGATGCCTGCCAGGCCCACGGCGCGACGTGCAACGGCAAGGCAGCAGGCACCTTCGGCGACTACGGCTGCTTCAGCTTTTATCCCAGCAAGAATCTCGGCGCCTTTGGCGACGGCGGCATGGTCGTCACCGATGACGACGACCGGGCGCAGCAAATCGTCCTCCTCCGCAACTATGGCCAGATCGAGCGCTATTATCACGAGATCAAGGGCTTCAATAGCCGCCTCGACGAGATGCAGGCGGCGATTCTGCACGCCCAGCTGCCCCATCTCGATGCCTGGAACCGTCGCCGCCGCGACATCGCCGCCCTCTACGGCCGGGCCATCACCAATCCCGGCATCACTCTGCCGCGCCAGCAAGAGGGGAGCGGACACGTCTTCCATCTCTATGTCGTGCGCTGCGGTCGGCGCGACGCGCTGCGCCGCCATCTGGCCGATCATGGCATTGGGACCCAAATTCACTACCCGGTCCCCTGCCACCTGCAGAACGCCTACCGGGATCTGGGGCTCGGCCCCGGCACCTGCCCGATCGCGGAACAGTACGCTGGGGAGGTGCTCTCCCTGCCGATCTATCCGGAGATGCGCGACGAGGAGGTGCTCCATGTCGCCGGGGTCATCAACCAGTTCGAGGGATGATGAGGACCTTCCTGGAAACCCTCCACAGTAAAACGGGCGCTGCCGTCCGCGGGCTGGCACAGCAGCCCACGCTGCTGATGCTACTGACTCTGGCCGCTGGGGCCCTCTTGCGCCTGCTGTTGATGCAGGTGCGCTGGATCAATCCGGATGAGGGAGCGCATCTGCTCGACGGCCGGCTGGTCTGGCAGGGGCTGCAGCCGGTGATCGATTATGGCTCGCGCCAGCCCCTCTATGCCTATCTGCTCGCCCTCTTCATCAAGCTTGGCGGCGCCACCCTGAACGCGGGGCGCCTTCTGCCCCTGCTTGCCTCGCTCGGCAGCGGCTGGCTGATCTACCGCATCGGGACGCGCCTGTATGATCCTCTGCGCGGCTGGCTTGCTGCGGCCGTCTACCTCTTTCTGCCGGGCGTCCTGATCTGGTCGACGGTGGTCAAGACCGAGATGCCGGCGGTGTTTCTCTGCCTGCTCAGCGCCTGGTTCCTCTTACGCGCTCTGCACGAGAGCGGCCTCTGGAGTTTTTACCTGCTCAGCGGCATCGCGGCGGCCCTGGCCTGGTATGTGCGCCAGTCCACCCTCTATCTGCCCCTGGCGGCGGCCCTCTTTCTGCTCTTCGCTACGGGTTCTGATTTTCAAGGCCGCTGGCGCGCCCTGGGCCTCTTCGTTGCGGGGTATGTCGGGACCTGCCTGCTCGCCGCTCTCTATTACTGGGGTCCGCTGAGCGGAAGGGAGCTGCTCTTTTCGCAGATCAATCCCCTCAATCTAGTCTGGAACCGCCTTGCCCATACCCTGGGCATCCTGCCGGCGCAGCAGCGGGTAGTCGACAGCGAGGGATTCCGCATCCTCGATCAGGATCCTGCGTATACCCTGGCCGCCTGGCGGGACTCGATCCTCTTCTCGCTTTTCATCATCGCCGCCGCCCTGGGCAGCCTGCGCCGGCCAGGCGGTGCAGCCGCCGGGCGTACGACCGCCGGCGAAGAGCGGTTCCGGAGGTTCATCGGACTCTGGCTGGTGATCCTGGTGCTGGCTTACGCGTTTCAATCCGTTTCGCGCGGCTTTTACACCCAATATTTCCTGGAAGCTCTGCCGGCTCTACTGCTGCTCGGTATCAGGGCGCTGCCTGCGGTTCGGCCGGCCGGCTGGATCACCCGTTTTGCCCTGCTCGGGTTACTCTACGGTGTCCTTTTCGCCTGTTTCCGCCTTGCCTGGAGGCTGCCGCTCCACTGGCTGGCGGTCGTGGGACTGGGTTTGCTCTTCGCCGGCGTGGTGCTGGGTTTGGAAGCCCGCCACCGGCGGCGGCCGCTGCGCTTCGGCGCCCTTCTGTTTGCTGCGGCCTTTTTTATCAGCGCGGCCTGGTCCGGCCGGCTGATTACCCCGCGCTATGAATGCGTCTGGCCGCCGTACACCCTGGATGAAGTGGTCCATCTGCTCTGCCACGAAGGCAAGCCGGCAGACCAAGTGCTCAGCGGCGGGATGGTATGGACCTACGCCGCGGGAATGCAGCCCTACGAAATGGTCTCGCACCCGACGATCTATTATATGAAATACGATGCCGGATTCGAGGCCCGTTTCACGGCCCACCCCCCGGCCTTCATCGTCCTAGATGGGTATACCGAAAAGAAATTCTACCGCTACTGGGATTTTATTCAGGACGCTCTCACCCGGGAGTACTACCGGGTCGGTGCAGTCGGCGGCACGAAGCACGCGGTCGAGGTCTGGCGCCTCCAGGAGGAACCGGCCGCCGCCGAGCCCGGACAGGCGGCCCTGGAACCGGCATGGCTAAGCGGCGCGGCCGACCGGCGGGAGACCGCACCAGACCGGCAAGTGGAAGGGGGGCGGATATGAAGATCGCCATCATGGGCATCCGCGGCATCCCGGCCAACTATGGCGGCTTCGAGACCTTTATCGAGCAGATGGCGCCGCGGCTTGCCGCCCGCGGCCATGAGGTCACGGTCTACGGGCGCAGCAACATCATCGACTATCACGAGCCCTGGTACAAGGGGGTGCGCATCCGCATCCTGCCGACGATCAGCCACAAGTACCTGGATACGGTCGTCCATACTCTGGTCTGCACCCTTGTCAGCTTTTTCAAACGCTATGATATGGTCTTCATCTGCAACAGCGCCAACGCCGCCTTTTGCATCCTGCCGCGGCTGATGGGCAAGCCCGTCGTGCTCAACGTTGACGGCCTCGAGTGGAAACGGCAGAAATGGAACTGGGCCGGCAAGGCCTTCTACCGTATCTCCGAATTTCTCGCCACCTTCACCGCCACCGCCCTGGTCTCCGACGCGCGCGAGGTGCAAAATTACTATCTTGAAAAATTTGCGAAACCATCGACCTATATCCCGTACGGCGCTCCGGAAACCCCCTGCGAGACCACCATCATCCTGGACCAACTCGGGCTCAAACCGCGCGAGTATGTGCTCTATGTCAGCCGTATGGAGCCGGAGAACAATGCCCACCGCGTGGTTGAAGCCTTTGAGAAGGTGACGACGGCCAAAAAGCTGGTCATGGTCGGCGACGCGCCCTACAGCAGTGCGTACATCGCGCAGCTGCGCGCCACGCAGGATCCGCGCATCCTCTTCACCGGATATGTCTTTGGCCAGGGCTACCGCGAGCTGCAGTCGCACGCCTATTGTTATATCCAGGCCACCGAGGTGGGAGGGACCCATCCGGCTCTGCTCGAGGGGATGGGCTTCGGCAACTGCATTCTCGCCAACGACGTGCCCGAGCACCGGGAGGTGCTGGCGCAGGCGGGCTGTTACTTCACCACCCGCGAGCGGGATTCCCTGCGCGCGCAGCTGCAGCACCTGCTCGACAACCCCCTCGAGGTCGCGCGCTATCGCGAGGTCGTCCGGCAGAGGGTGCATGCGCGTTATTCATGGGACAAGGTGACCGCTGATTACGAGGCGCTTTTCACCCGGGTGGCCGGGCGGGTGCGCCCATGAGGCGGCTGAACGGAAAAAAGATCCGCGAGGAGTATGGCGCAATCGGGTTGATCGTCCTGCTGGGTCTCATCCTCCGGGCCATCGGACTGGGCTTTGGCGATCCCTTCCGCTACCATCCGGACGAGATGAAGCTTGTCTACCATGCCGGCAATCTGCTCGACTATACCCACTGGTCGAAGGAGACCTTTTTTCTGCTCAAGGGGTATCCGCCTCTCTATGCCTTTGTTCTCGCCGCGGCCTTCGGGATTTATATTCTCGGCTTGATGGCGAGCGGCAGCGCCACCTCTCTGGTCGCCGTCAAGGTCTATTATTATCTTCATCCCTTCCATTTTCATATGGTCGGGCGCTGGCTTTCCGTGCTGGCTGGGACAGCGACCATCATTGTCGTGTATGCGGCTGGCAAACGGCTCTACAGCCGCCGCACCGGCCTCTGGGCGGCCGCGTTCTGGGCGGTGACCTTCTTGCCGGTCAAGAATGCCCATTTTGGCACCGTGGATATTCTCCTGACCCTGCTGACCACCCTGTCGTTCTATTACAGCATCCGCATTCTTCATGAGGGGCGGCTGCGCGACTATCTGGGCGCGGCGATTTTCGCCAGCCTTGCGGTGGCGACCAAGTACAACGCCGGCCTGATCATCCTGCTTATCCTTGCTGCGCATGGTCTCGGGGCCAACCGTCGGCCGCGGCTGGCGCAGACCGGAATGACGGAGGCAGAATCCGGCCGGGCTTCCAGCGGAGCGGGATCCGACTGGCTCGGGGTGTGGCTCGACCGCCGGATCTGGCTAGCGGCCGCGGCGGCGCTCGTCACCTTCCTGGTCGCCTGTCCCCTACCGCTCGTTGATTTCCATCGCTTCTGGCAAAGCCTCGTCGGCACCGCCGAGTTCGAGCAGACCGGCAAGCTCGGTTCCGGAGGCACCTTTTTTTCCTATTTCACCGGCGCCCACTCGCCGGGTTACGGTTTCTTTTATGACAATACCTTCGCGGCCAGCCTCGGTTGGGGGCTGACCCTGCTCGGCGTCGCCGGCATGCTTTGGATGATCTGGCGGCGCCGCCGTGAGGATTTGCTCATCCTCATCTTCCCGGTCGCCCTCTATGCGGTGATCGGCCAGATGAACTACAAGGCGATGCGCCACTTGCTGCCTTTGGTGCCATTTTTGCTACTGATTGCCGCGGAACTGCTGTCCTGCATCGCCGCCCGGCCAAGTGGTAAACGCAACAGACTGATAATAAACAGTGTTATCATCGGTCTTGCCGTCTTGCCCCAATTCGTGAAAACCCTGCGCTACGATCTTGCATTGTATCAGGTGGATACAAGAACTCGCATGAAGGACGTGATCGAGGCGTCCGTGCCGGCGGGCAGCCGCATCGGCATGGAGGAATTCACGCCGCCGCTGTTGAGCGCCAGGGATCTGAATCTGGAAATCATCCGGCGTTCGCCGGACTACCGCCGCATCTATGAGGTTTATGGCCTGGTGCCCAAGATGTTTGCGCACGGGATGCAGCGGACCAGCGAACACGATGCACAGGCGTATGTTATCCGGGAGGGGATCGAATACATCGTCCTGGACAGCTTCACCCGGGCGCGCTATGAGTGGCCGCTCTCGCGCCAGCGCTATCCTGACCGGGTTGAGCAGCGTGAGCGGTTTTATGGATGGGTGCGGGATCACTGCGAGCTCCTGCAGCGGATCGAGCCCGAGAACCAGCTGCAGATCAGCCCGGTCATCGAATTGTACCGGGTCAAAGTGGAGAAGCCGGAATCTTGAATGCTGTACCGGAAAAGAGGAACCCTCCTAGGGCCGAAAGTCGGCTGGTCTGGGGTCTGGCCCTGGGCGGGCTGATACTGCGGGTGATCTTTGTCCTGCTGACGCAGAACATCGGCGGAGTGGCGTCGCTTGATGCCAGCACCTATCATCACATCGCCTGCAACCTGCTCGCAGGGGCTGGCTTCAGCGAGGACGGCACCCATCCCTCGCTCTTTGTGGCTCCGCTTTATCCCTTTTTCATGGCTGCGGTATATGGCCTGGCCGGGGTGCATCCCGTCGTGGTCGAGCTGCTGCAGTGCCTCTTCGGGACGGCGACTGCGCTGGTGGTTTGGCAGCTGACCCGGTCGTATGGCGGCCGGCTGCCGGCGCTGATTGCCCTGGTGCTGACTCTCTTCATCCCGGAGCTGTTTGTGCTCACGACCTATATGTACACCGAAACGATCTTTATTCTGCTGTTTGTGCTCAGCATCTGGCTGGCTCTGCGCGCTCTGCGCCGGCCGGTGCCGGGACGTCTGGCGTTGGCGGGATTGGCGGGCGGTCTGGCGACGTTGACCCGTGGCGTGACCATGCTGCTGCCGCTCCTTTTTTTCGCGGCGCTGTTGCTGCACCGCGAGGGGTTGGCCGCGCTGCGCCAGGCCCTGCTATTCGCGCTCTTTTTCGCCCTGCCGATTCTACCGTGGACGTTCCGCAATTATCAGACCTTTCATGCGGTTGTGCCAGTGGCGGTGGGTTCCGGCGATGTGCTCTGGACCGGTAACTATCTGCCCCTGGACGGCAAGTACAGTTATGACAAGACCATGGCGATTATGGATAGCATGACGGCCGGCCTGAATCAGGTCGAGCGCGATCGCCGCTTGACCCGGGCCGCGCTTGACAACATCAAGGCGGCGCCCCTGGCCAGCGCCGGCCTCATGGTCCGTAAATTCTTCCGTTTCTGGCTCTGGGTCTATGAGGGAGCGCCGACTGGGATGCAGCGCCAGGGCGGCGGTCTGGTGCAGGTGGTCCTCGCCGTAAGTTATTATCCGGTTCTGCTCCTCTTTGGCGTCGGCCTCTGGTTGACCCGGTCGCGTTGGCGCGAGTTTTTCTTCATCTATCTCCTTCTGGCGTATTATGTCGCCGCCCACGTCGCTTTGCTGGTGGTGCCGCGCTACCGGTTTCCGATCCTGCCGCTGATGATCTTCTTTGCCAGCCTGGCCCTGGCGGAGGCCTGGGGGCGCTGGAAGCGATGGCGGGCGGCCTGAGGCGAGCACGCGGATGCAAAAGATCTTTAAATATATCCTCATCGTTTTCGTTTTCTGCGCGACGGTGGCGCAGGGCATCACGTTCGAGAGCATTCAGGACATCGTTTTTGGCGCGGACATCATTCTGGTGATGGATCTGCCGCTGCTGCTGCTCTATTTTTTCGGGCGCAAGCGGCTCGCCCCGTCGCCCCTGGCCAAGGTCTCGATGGTACTCACCTACGCCTTTTTTGCCTGGTCGGCGATCGGGCTCTTTTTCGCGCCCAACCTGCCCCTGCTCAACCAGGAGCTGGTGATGAATATCCGGACGCTGCTGATCTTTCTGGCGCTGATTAATTTCGTCAACTCCAAGCAGGATGTGCAGTATCTCTTTCTCGGTTTTGCCCTGGGTCTTTTTTTTCAGGGTTTTGTGGCGATCCACCAATGGCTGCGCGGACCGGTCGGCCTTGCCTTCCTCGGCGAGCAGCCCGGCGACTGGCAAGCGCGCGGCACCTTTGTCCATCCCAGCGTGGCGGGACTCTATTTTTCGCTGATGTCCATCTTTGTCTTTCGCATGGCGGTTTATCTCCGGCCCAGGTTTCACCCGCTTTATGTGATCGCCTTTTTCTTTGGCGTGATTGCGCTCTATGCGACCTTTAACCGGGCCAATTGGCTGGGTTTCGCCGGCGCGATGGTCATCATGTTCGCTTTCGATTTTTTTCGCGGCAAGGCCCTGACCCGCAAAGCGCGCGGGCTGCTGGCGTTGATGGCGGTGGTGGCGGTAATCGGCACCATACGCTACGGCACCACCATCGTTGAGCGCTTCAGCGACTCGGAGGAGTCGATGTTGAGCGACCGCTCCTCGAGCCGCAAGAGCCTGGCCCTGGATGCCATCCGCATCATCAAGGATCATCCCTTCACCGGGGTGGGCCTCAACAACTATAAGGAATATGTCAATAAGGAGACGGCGGGCCTGCAGATCGTCCACTGCACCTATCTGCTGGTCACGGCGGAACTGGGCTTTCCCGGCGGCCTGCTGTTCGTCGCTCTGCTCTTTTCGTTCATTTACGTCGGCTTTAAAACGCGGAGCACCAAGGACCCCTTTATCTATCATGTCGCCTCCGCAGGGCTGACAGCGGTGATCGCTTTCGCCATTGCGATGCTGCCCTCGCCCGATTATCGCAATCTGTATGTCAAGATCCACATCTGGATCGCCTTTGCGGTGGTTTTGATTGCGGCCAAAATGGATTACAACCTGCGCCGGATGCTCGCCGATCCGCGCATCCGGGCGCAGCTGGCTGCACGCAAGAAAGCTCTGATGGAGCAGCAGGCTGCACAACGGCTGAGCCAGGGTTACGGCGCCTGAGGAGCGATGCAAACGAATAAGTTCAATAATGCTATGGAATCACAGTGAGGAGACGCGCATGCGCATTCTGGGTTATTATGACGATCACAATGCAGGGAGCGCCATCATCGAGGATGGCAAGATACTCGCAGCGGTGGAGGAGGAACGTCTCTCTCGCATCAAGCTGCATAATGGCAATGAGGACGGCGAGCCGATCCTGAGCCTGGAGATGGTGTTGAAAATGACCAACTCCAAACCGGAAAATATTGACAAGATCGCCATCGGCATCATGCCGGCTGCGGAGATGCAGGCCTACATCCACCATGACCTTTTTAAGGTGCAAAAGAACCGCAAATGGATTCTGGCCAGCCTCTTGAGTAAAAGCATCACCTGGGACCAATACTGGCTCTGGTATCCCTATTTTTACAACCAGTTCCGCATCAACCGCGCAAAAAAGCTACTCGCGAAAGTGGGACTGGGCGACAAGCCGATCGAATTCGTCGACCACCACCGCTCTCACGCGGCAGCGGCCTATTTCAGCTCGGGCCGCAGTCGTGCTCTTATTGTCACCCTCGACGGCCAGGGCGACGGCCAATGCGGTCAGGTCTGGCTAGGTGAGGAGGGCAGGCTGACCCACCTCAAGAGCGTCAGCAGCTATCACAGCCCGGGCCTCTTTTATAATTTCATCACCTGGTACCTCGGTTACAAGCCCATGCGCCATGAGGGCAAGATCACCGGACTGGCGGCCCACGGCCAATACGAGCATGTCGCCGAGCACTTTGAAAAGATGTTCGGCCTGGAGAACGGCGAGTTCCGTTATTACATGGCTGAAGCCCAGTATCAGCATGCCTATCCCCATCGCACCAATTATAACAAGTTCCGCGACGCATTGCCAAAGGCGTTCGAGGCCTTCACTCCCGCCGATGTCGCCGCCGGCGTCCAGGTGCTGACCGAACGGGCCGTGGCAGGCTATGTCGATCAATTTCTGCAAAAGACCGGTCCGATCGACGTGGTCATGGCGGGCGGGGTCTTCGCCAACGTCCGCGTTAACCAGGCGGTCGCCGAATTGCCCAACGCCCGGTCGGTCTTCATCTTTCCGGCTATGGGAGATAACGGCATTCCCGCCGGTGCGGCGCTCTATACCTTTTACAAGAGCATGGGCTGGCCGGAGATCCACACGATGCCCAGGCTCGACGATGTCTATCTCGGGCCCTCTTACACCGATGCCGAAATCGAAGCCGAACTCAAAAAGGCAGGCCTCCAGTACACCTGGCACGACAACATCGCCCCGGTGATTGCCGAACTGCTGACCCGGAGCGCCGTGGTGGCTCGTTTCGACGGCCGCATGGAGTACGGTCCGCGCGCACTCGGCAACCGCACCATCCTTTACCAGTCCACCGACAAGACCGTCAACGACTGGCTCAACCACAAACTCAAACGCACTGAATTCATGCCCTTTGCGCCGGTGACACTGGCTGAGGACATGGAAGAGAACTATGAGCACATCGCGAAAAATGAATATCCGGCGCGCTTCATGACCATCACCTTCAACTGCTCCAAATCGATGCAGCAGAGGTGCCCGGCGGTGGTCCATGTCGATAACACCGCCCGTCCCCAGCTCATCGATGAAAAGACCAACAAGGTCTACTACCATATTGTCAAGGAGTACAAAAAGCTGACAGGCCTGAGCTCGGTGATCAATACCAGCTTCAACATGCACGAGGAGCCGATCGTCTGCACGCCGGGTGATGCCATCCGCGCCTTCACCCAGGGATATCTCGAGTATCTGGCGATCTCCAATTTTCTGGTCACCTCGCCGACGCCCGAAAAAGCCCGGTCGCGCGAGTAGGCCGGCGTGTCGAGCGTCCGTCTAAATACGCTGTTTGTCGGTATCGGGCAGGTGTTGCGCATCGCCATGGCGATGATCCTCCTGCCCGTGGCTTCACGTTTGCTGGGACCGGCCTCTTTCGGCCGGTACAATCTCGCCACCACCGTTATGTTCTTCACCATGCTGGCGGATGATCTCGGCCTGAACATGTGGGTGACGCGTGAAATTGCCAGGGAACGGGAACGCGCCCAGCGCTATTTCGCCTATACAGTCGGTCTCAAGGCGGCCCTGATCCCCCTGAGCCTGCTCTTTGTCGCGATCTACTTGCAAATCGGCGGCTACGATGCGGAAACGGTGCGGACGGTCTGGATTTTCACCCTCTATGCGATGCTCTGTTCCTTCCGCGATTTGGCGATCGCGCTCTTCCGGGCCTTCGAGCAGATGGAGTGGGAATCGCTGGCCCTGAGCATCGAAAAAGTGCTCACGACAGCCGCGGGAGTCGTCGTGCTGCTGCTGGGGGGAGGCTTGACCGGACTGGCCTGGGCTTTTGTGGCTGCAGCGGCGGCGAGTCTGCTTTTTTGTCTCCGGCCGCTGTTCGGCAAGTTCGTCCGCCCGGACCTGGCCTTCAGCCTCCGCGAGTTTCTACCAATGCTTCGCGGGGCGGTGGTTTTCGGAATCTCGGTCTTTCTGACCACCGTCTATTCGCACATTGACATGCTGATGCTTTCGTGGCTCAAGGGGCCCGAATACTGGGGTTTTTTCGCGGCGGCGCACAAGCTGATCGACCTGACCAATTTCATCCCGACGGTGCTGATGATCGCCACCTTTCCGGCGCTCTCGCGGATCTCGAGGCGTCCAGCCGGCGATCTCAATCACCTCTTCACCCGCGGTTTCAAGTGGCTGCTGCTGCTGGCCATCCCGCTGGTGCCGGGCGTTGCGCTGCTCGCCCGGCCGGTCATCCTCGGGTTCTACGGCGCCGCCTATGCCCCGTCCATCCCGGCGCTTCAGATTCTCGGCGGAACGGCCGCGGTGCTCTTTTTGAATATCTTCGCTGCCGGCGTGTTCGGTGCGACCAACAACCAGGGCAAGCTGGTGATCATCCAGATCGGCGGATTGATCCTGAGTACCGCACTTAACTATCTGCTGATCCCGCCCTTTGCGCACGTCGGTTCGAGCATCTCCTCGCTGGTCACCGAATCGCTGGTACTGACGGCAACCCTGATCCTGGCCTACAGCCGCATCGTCCGGCTGACAGAGAAGCGTTTCATCCTGGATGGCCTCTTCGCCGCGATCGTGATGAGCGCCTTTCTCTACGGACTGCGCGGCTGGCCGGTCTTCGCGGTGGTCGGGATCGGAGCCACCCTCTATTTCGCCATCCTCTTCGCCCTGAAAACCATCACCTGGCAGGAGATCTGGCAGTTCAAACGAGTGAAAGCGGCATGAGAATTCTCTATTTCAACTATCTCTACGATATTTATGGCGCCTCGCTGGGCTCGGCGATCAAGCCGATGGAGCTCTTCGCCGCCCTGCGCCGCATCGGGCACGAAGTCGAGATGGTTTGGTTCAAGGACCAGCCGGGGGGACCGCCAGCCGGCACCCTCAAGCGGAGCATGCGCGATTTTCTGAAGCGTCATCTGGCCTTTCTCGTCCACGATCTCAAGCTGCTGCTCGAAAACCGGCGATTCGCCCGGATCGAAGCGGAGAAGGTGGCTGCCTTCAAGCCGGATGTCCTCATTGCCCGGCTCGATCTCTATCTCTACTCGGCGATAAAAACCGCGCGAAAATTCGATCTGCCCGTGATTATCGAGGCGGACAGTCCGCCGCTCTATGAGGCCCTCCAGTTTCAGAAGCAGTACTGGCGCATCCCGGTGATTCCGCGCCTGATCGAGCGCTGGGTGCTGCGGCATAGCGATTTTACCATCATGCAGTCGCGCGAGCTGCAGCGCTATTTCATTGATCAGCACCAGATCGATCCCGAACGCACCGCGGTGGTCTGCAACGGTGCTGACGTCGACAAATTTGCTCCGCGTCCGGCCGCGCCCGCGCTCGTGGAACGGTTCGGCCTCCGTGGCGCGCCGGTGCTTGGTTTCATCGGCTCGATGAGCGCCTGGCACGGCATCGACAACCTGTTGCGCATCATCCAGGCGATTGTGGTACGCTATCCGCAGACGAAATTCCTCCTGGTCGGCTCCGGCGGTGGGCAGGAAAAGTCCATCCGGCGCTATCTCGAGAAACATGGCCTGAGCCGGAATGTCGTCCAGACCGGCTATGTGGCGCATACGGAGATCCCGGACTATTTGCAGCTGATGGATGTGGTGCTGGCGCCCTATCCCAATCTGCCGTTCTTCTATTACAGCCCGGTCAAGGTCTTTGAGTATATGGCCTCGGGCAAGGCGGTGGTGACCACGCGCATCGGTCAGCTGGCGCGCATCATCCGCGATGGTTGGGATGGCGTGCTCTGTCCGCCGGGCGATTTTGATGCCTTTATTTCGGCCATCTCGGGGCTGCTCGAGGATCCCGAAATCGCCCGCGAGATGGGCCTGCATGCCCGCGAGACCATCATCCAGCAGCACACCTGGAAACACAAAGCCCTGGCCTATGAAAAGATTTGCCAGCAGGTGATCGATGCACACCGGCTGCGCAGCGCCGCGGGGGAGGACGGCCGATGAAGATCCTCATGGTCCACAAGTTCTACTACATCGAGGGCGGTGCGGAGCGCTACTTCTTCAACCTTACCGAATTGCTGCAGCGCCAGGGCCACGAGGTCATCCCCTTTGCCATGCACCATCCGCGCAACCTCCCCAGCCCCTGGAGCGGCTATTTCGTCGACTATTTCGAACCGGACAAGGAACTGGCACACCTCGGCCCGGTCAACGGCCTCAAGGCGGCTGCACGCGTGATCTATAACCGTCAGGCGCAAGCGCGGCTGGAAACGCTCATTGACGCGGTCCAGCCCGATATCGCCCATGTCCATGGCGTATATCACCATCTGTCACCCTCGGTGCTCTTTTCACTGAAGAAGAAAAAACTGCCGGTGGTCTTTACCCTGCATGAATACAAGATCCTCTGCCCGGACTACCTCTTCCTCGACCGACAGGGCCGGGTCTGCGAGCGGTGCGCAGGAAAGCACTTCTGGCACGCGACAGCCGGGCGCTGTTTCCGCGACTCGCTGGCCGCCTCGGCCCTGGTTACCGCTGAATCATATGTCCACCGTCTGCTGCGGACCTATCACCGCCAGGTCGATCTCTACCTCTCGCCCAGCCGCTTTCTGCAAGGCAAGATGATCCAGTATGGTTATCCGGAGGCGCAGGTCATGTGGCTTCCCTATACCATCCCGATGGACGACTATGATCCCTGCTACGAGCATGATGGCTATTTTGTCTACGTCGGCCGGCTGTCGCATGAAAAGGGCGTCGCCGAACTGGTCCGGGCCATGCGGCGGGTGCCCGAAGCGCATCTGAAAGTGATCGGCACCGGCCGCCTCGGCGAGCCGCTGCAAGACTATGTTCGTCAGGAGGGGCTGGGCAACGTCGAATTCCTGGGCTACCGGAGTGGGGCGGAACTGCGCGAAATCGTCCGGCGGGCGATGTTCGTCGCCGTGCCCTCCGTGGTCTATGACAATTCACCGCTTTCGATCTACGAGGCGCTGGCTCACGGCAAGCCGGTAGTCGGAGCGGCGATCGGCGGCATCCCGGAGCTGATCGAGGAAGGCCGCGACGGCTTTCTCTTCAAGGCCGGTGACGAGGCGAGCCTGGTGACGGCGCTGCACCGTATGCTGGATCGCGCGCCGCAATGGCCGGAGATGGGCCGAGCGGGTCGGCGCAAGGCCGAGGCACTTTTCGGCCCGGAAGCCCATGTGCAAAAAATCGAGAATATCTATGGCCGGCTTGTCCGCAGCCACTGAAATTTTCAGTACGCTTGGATGATAAGAGAACTATAGCAGAGGGCATCCATGTCCGAGGCGCAACATACTGTCATGCTGGTCGTCAACGGTTTTGGCATCGGCGGCGGCGAGCTCAAGCTGCTGGAACTTGCCGGCTTGCTCGATCGCAGCAAATACGCCCTGACCATCGTCTCGGTCGGCCAGGGAGGACCCCTGGAGGAGCGTTTCCGTGCCCTCGGCTTTCCCACCCATGTACTGCCCAAGGCCTTCGGTTTCGATCCCCGTCTGCCCTGGCGGCTGGCGAAATTGATGCGCACCACCCAGACCGAGCTGGTCCTGAGCACCCTCTTCTATGCGGATATCATCTCGGCCCTGGCGACTTGTTTCTATCGCCCCAAAGCACTGCTCTCTTGGGAGGTCATCACCGGGCAGCTCGAGTGGTACCAGGTGCTCGCCTACCGCCTCCTCGCCGGGCGCTTTGACCATGTTGCGGCGGTCTCGGATTCGATCCATCCCTTCATCCGCGGCTTGCGCGGCATGAAGCCGGAGCGGATCAGCACCATCTATTACGGGGTGGACCTGGAAAAATATCAACCGCACGCGCCACGCTCCGGTAACGACTTCGTCTTTGGTACCGTGGCCCGCCTGGTTCATCAGAAGGGCCACACCTGGCTGTTGCAGGCTATCCCGCCGGTGCTGCAAACCTATCCGAAGGCGCGCTGGCGTTTTGCCGGCGACGGCGACAAACGCGCCGGCCTGGAAGCCCAGGCACAGCAACTGGGCATCGCCCAGGCGGTCGACTTTCTCGGCAGCCGCAGCGACGTCCAGGATCTCCTCGCCACCTTCGACGTCTTCATCCTGCCCTCGCTGTGGGAGGGTTTCCCCAACGTCCTGCTCGAGGCGATGGCCTCCGGGCTGCCGGTGATCGCCACTGCCGTGGAGGGGACGGTGGAGATGGTGGTCGACGGCGAGACCGGGAGGCTGGTGCCGAAAGAAGATGCGGCCGCTCTGACAGCGGCCATGCTGGAACTGGCCGGCGCGCCGGAACTGCGCGAGCGGATGGGGCGGGAGGGAAGGAAGCGGGTGGAGGAGCATTTTTCGCTGGCCAAACAGGTGCGCGAATTCGAGGCGCTCTTCGACCGCTTCCTCGCCTGATCTCTAATCGAATCTGACTGATACCAGAGGAGTATTGAACCAACCATGATCCATGGCAAAAAAGTGGTGGTCGTCCTGCCGGCCTACAACGCCGCAGCGACCCTGGAAAAAACCTATCAGGAGATCCAATTTGATATCGTCGACGATGTCATCATCGTCGATGATGCCAGTACCGACGAGACCGTCGCTGTGGCCGGCAAGCTAGGCATCCACACCGTCGTCCACCCGCAGAACCTCGGCTACGGCGGCAATCAGAAGACCTGCTATCGCGAAGCCCTGGCGCGCGGCGCCGATGTCGTTGTCATGCTCCATCCCGATTATCAGTACACCCCCAAGCTGGTGACTGCGATGGCCTCGCTGGTCGCCGTCGGCCAATACCAGATGGTGCTGGCCTCCCGCATCATTTCCGGCGGCGCCCTCAAGGGCGGCATGCCGCTCTACAAGTATATCAGCAACCGGCTCCTGACTTTGGTCGAAAATATCCTACTCGGGCAAAAGATCTCTGAGTACCACACCGGCTATCGCGCCTTTTCGCGCGAGCTGCTCTCGGATTTGCCGCTGCACCAGTGCTCCAATGATTTTGTCTTCGACAACGAGATGATCGCCCAGGCGGTCTATTTCGGTTACAGCGTCGGCGAGGTCTCTTGTCCGACCAAATATTTCCCCGAGGCCTCTTCGATCAATTTCCGCCGCAGCGTCCGTTACGGATTCGGGGTATTGCGCACCGCGCTCTCTTTCCGGCTGCAAAAGATGCATCTCGGCTCATTCCGGATATTCAGGCGCTGAGGCAAACGATGTCCGATTCCACAGCTAAATCTTCCGCGCTGCGGGTTCTCATCGTCATTCCAGCCTACAATGAGGAGCGGAGCATTGCGACGGTGGCGCATGAGGCCATGAAGGCGTGGCCCGGCGTAGAGGTGCTGGTTGTAAACGATTGTTCGACCGATGCGACCGCGGCGGTTCTGGCCGCCGAGGGGATCAACCATGTCTCCCTGCCGGTCAATCTTGGCATCGGCGGAGCGGTGCAGACCGGGTTTCTCTATGCCTGGGAGAAGGGCCACGATGTGGTGATGCAAGTGGACGGCGACGGTCAGCATCCGCCGGATCAGATCCCCGTACTGCTGAAGGCGATGACAGACAACGGCTGGGATGCGGTCATCGGCTCGCGCTATGCGTCGGGCAGCCAGATCGTCTCCACACGGGCGCGACGGATCGGCGGCGGCCTGCTCGGCGCCATCATCCGCGTGGCAGCCGGACAGCGGGTCACCGATCCCACCTCGGGCTTCCGCGCCTACAACCGCCGGGCTCTAGACTATCTGCGGCTGCACTATCCGCAGGAATATCCCGAGCCGATCATCGCCATCGAGCTGCTGATGAATGGCTTCCGGCTCGGGGAGGTTCCTATCACCATGAAAGAACGGGTGCACGGCGCCTCTTCCATCACAGGCCTGAATACCCTCTTTTATATGATCAAGGTGATTTTTGCCATCATCATCGTGAAAATAAGACGGAGGCGGTGACATGCCGGAAACCACCCACACCTACCTCTACGGCAACCGGATCCTTTATCTGGCAATCGGCGCGGGATTGCTCTTCCTGCTCTTTATCGTACAGCTGGTCCGCCAGCGCAAGCTTAGCGAGCGTTTCGCCCTGGTATGGATGGTGATCCCTATACTGCTGATCCTCTTCTCCTCCAACCGGGCGTTGCTCGAACGGCTGGCGGTGCTCGCCGGAATTGCTTATGCCCCGGCGTTGATGATCCCGATCAGCTTCGGCCTCTTCATCCTGGTCAGTCTCTACTTTTCCATCAAGGCGAGCCGGTCGGAGCAGCAGATTAAAAAGCTCGCCCAGGAACTGGCGCTGCTGCGTCACGCCCTTGGGCGGTTTTCCCAGCCGCCGGAGCGTATGGATCCGAACAATAGCAGATCCGGGGATGAGCATGCTGTTTAATACGATCAATTTCGGCTGGTTTTTTCTCCTGCTGGCGCTGTGTTTTTTCATGCTGCCGCAGCAGCGCCGCTGGATCTTTCTGCTCTTTTGCAATCTGCTCTATTACGCCTGTTTCAAGGCGGAGTATCTCCTGTTGCTGTTCGTCGCCATCGGGGTCTCCTATCTCTGCGGGCTGCAGATGGCGAAGGATACAAGGGAAACCAGGCGCCGCTTCTGGCTGATCCTCGGCCTGACCATTAATCTCGGCATCCTCATCTTTTTCAAATATTTCAACTTTTTCTCGCGCTCACTGATGGATGTGGGCAGCGCGTTGGGGCATCCGGTCACCCTCCCGCTGCTACGGTGGATGCTGCCGGTCGGCATCTCCTTCTATACCTTCACAGCATCGGGGTACCTGATCGATGTCTATCGCCGCAAGGTTGAGGCGGAGCGGCATCCCGGCTACTATGCAGCGTTCATCTCGTTTTTTCCCAATATCGTCTCCGGTCCGATCGAGCGGGCGGGCAATCTGCTGCCGCAGTTCCGGCGCATCGGCGAATTTGACGGAGCCCGCGCCGCCTCCGGGCTGCGGTTGATGCTCTGGGGGTTTTTCAAGAAACTAGTAGTGGCCGACCGGCTGGCCATCTACGTCAATGCAGTATTCAACCATCCCGATCCCCACAGCGGCGCCACCCTGCTAGTGGGCTCGCTCTTTTTCACCTTCCAGATTTATTGCGATTTCTCCGGCTATACCGATATCGCCATCGGCGTTGCGCGTCTGCTGGGGTTCGATCTCCGCCGGAATTTTGACCGTCCCTATTTTTCGCGCTCGATCCCCGAGTTCTGGCGGCGCTGGCATATCTCCCTCTCCTCGTGGTTCCGCGATTATCTCTATATTCCCCTCGGCGGCAGCCGGGTGGCGGTGTCGCGCGCCTACCTCAACCTGTTCATCGTCTTCTTCGTCAGCGGAATGTGGCACGGCGCCAACTGGACCTTTCTGATCTGGGGCGGTCTGCACGGCCTCTATGCGGTCAGCTCCAAATTCACACAGGCGAGCCGGGACCGGATCGCCGCCGCCCTGCACGTTCCCGCCGCCCTGCGCCACGGATTCGCCGTCCTGGTGACCTTTATGCTAGCTAATTTTGCCTGGGTCTATTTCCGGGCCAATGACCTGGCCACGGCTAATCTGATCATGATGAAAATCTTTTCCGGCGATTATTCAAAGCTCTTCATCCCCGCCATGGACCAGTTTCTCTACAGCCTGGCCGCCATCGCCATGCTGCTGACAGTGGATTTGCTGCAGGAACGGCGCTCCCTCGCCGCCTGGCTCGACGCTCGCTCGCTCGTCCTGCGTTGGGCGGCCTACGGCACCGTTGTGGTCATCATTCTACTCACGGGTATCTTCAATGGCAGCCAATTTATTTACGCGCAGTTCTAGGATCGGCCGTTTCCTTCTCAAGCTGGTCCTTTTCCTCGGGATTTTGGCCACAGCCGATTACGTCATCGGCAAAGTGATCGATCATTTCTTTCGCAAGACGCTCTACGGCGAGAACTGGTCCAAGGAGAACTGGCTTCTCAGCCGGCCGTACGACGTCGTCTGCTTCGGCTCCTCCCGCACCTTTCGTCACTACGTCCCCGAAATCATGCGCGACAGCCTTGGCATGACGGTTTTCAATGCCGGGGCCAACGGCCAGTATATTTTTTATGCCTATGCCCTCGAACAGCTGATGCTGGAACGCTATACGCCCCGTGTGATTGTGCTGGACCTGCTGCCCAACTATGTCACCAGGGCCGAAAGCGCGGAGGAGGAACTTGGGCGTATGAGCTCGATGGCGCCCTATGCGGATCATCCTGTGATTGCCAGTCTGCTTACCGGCGGGCAAAGGAATGAGAAAATTAAGCTGCGCTCACGCCTCTACCGTTATAATTCGCGCCTGCTCAGCCTGGCCAGCAACTATTTCAACCGACCAGGGGTGACTGATAACGGGTTTGTCCCGATCGGCAAGACCAAATTCCGTGCCTTGCATGACTTTCCGGACAATCTCGACCCGAACCCTGCGCCCGTCTACGACCCCCGCCGCATCGAGGTGCTCAAGGCTTTCATCCGTTCCGCCCGCGACAAAGGCGCCCTGGTGGTCCTCGCCTTCTCACCAACCGTGCAGCCCCTTTCGCCCAAGGTGGAGCAAATTCTCGCCTGGTATGAGGATCTGGCGCGCTCAATGGATACCCCCTTCATCAAGATCACCAGCGCGGAGTACCCGCAGTTCCTCGACCAGAACCTTTATTCGGATCTGATCCACATGAACGAACCCGGCGGCCGGGCTTATACGCCGATCTTTGTCAACAAGCTAAAATCCATCATCGCTTCGACGTGCCACTGATGCCCTATTCCTGGCGGATGAACATGAAGACGACGCAAAAGACCACCTGGCAGGCGGCCCTGATCCTGGGCTTGATCATCGGACTCGGCGCTGTATTGCGCCTGATCGGCATCCGCTTCGGTCTGCCGATGGCCTACCACAATGACGAATGGGTGCTGGTGCTCGCCACCCGGCAGTTTTTCAGCGGGGATTTCAATCCCCATAATTTCCTCTACCCCTCGCTGCTGATGTACATCATGTATGCCTTCGAGCGGCTCTACTTTCTCTTCGCCTCCGGGCGGGATGATCTCTCGACCCTCTACACCCTGTGCCGGGTTGTGGTCGTGCTCTTCGGCCTTGCCTCGTTTTGGCTCATCTATCGGCTGGGAAAACGGTTGCATGATGTGCGGACAGGCTTGCTCGCAGCACTCTTCCTGAGCATCATCCCCCTTCATGTGATGCACAGCCACTTCGCGACCACCGATGTGCCGCTTACCTTTTTTGTCCTGCTGACGCTCTGGGCCGCCTTGCGGATGACCGAGCGCCGTACTCCGGCCGATTATCTGATCGCCGGCATCGCCTTGGGACTAACGGTTTCGATCAAGATCCCCGGCGCGGTTCTTGTCGCAGCCCTCCTCACGGGCCATCTTTACGGCGTGGCGAAGGAGCGCGGGATTCATTACGGGCCGGTCCTGACCAGCGAATGGCGCAACGGGAGCAAGATGCTCCTGGGCGCTGCTGCGGCGCTCCTCGCCACCTTGCTGGTCTGGTCCGTTCTGGCTAAATTCGATCTTTGGGCCCCGAAACTGATGCAGCGTATTCCCGTGGAACTCTGGGTCAAATATTACGACGAGATCGTCGCCCGGGCCCATGGTATGGCCCCCAAGCTGGCTGTCATCACCTTCTGCGGCGTCATGGCCCTGGTGTACTCGGCCAAACTCTGGATGCCGCAGTTCAGCCGAATTCTGCTGCTGCTGGCGGCCGCGGTCGTAGCCTTTTTCGCCACTACCCCCTATGCCTTGCTCGACTACAAGTCCTTCGCGCATGATTTCCTCTTTCAGATGGTCATCAGCCAGTCGAGCTGGAGCGGCATGTTCGCCGGAAAAGCCCCCGGCTATATCACCAATTTCACCTATCTTTGGGACAATTTTACCCCCCTGTTGCTCCTGGCCGCTGCCGGCGGCGTGGTGCTGCAAATCCGGGCGCGCCGGATCGAATACTGGATCCTCATCACCTTCGCCGTGGTCTATTACGCCTACATCGGCTCTTGGAAACTGATGTTCGACCGCTATATGATGCCGCTGCTGCCGGTGATCGCCCTGTGGGCCGCCTGGGGTATCGTCCGTCTGGTCGATGAGCTGCGCGAGCGGTTCATGGCAGCAGGCGGAACCGCGGACTCCGCGAAGCCGCGCCGCAGCACGGCTGCTGCTGCGGCGATCGCCGGCGCACTGCTGCTCTTTTTGCTGCTCCCGGGGATCATGATGATGAAGCAGAGCTGGGCTTTTGATGCCTACCTCCTCAAGACCAATACCAAAAAGATCGCCTACGACTGGGCGGTAATCCATCTGCCCAAAGAGGCGCTGGTGCTCCGCGAGCAATACACGCCTGAGGTCGAACTCGCCGGCTACCGGGTCCATTTGGTCAATTTCACCTTCAATGACTCGGTAAACGTTGACTACGTCCAGCGCCATCACATCGATTATATTATCGTCACCGACAAGCTCTGGAAACGCCCGGTCCAGGAGAATGGCGTCCTGGGAATACGCAAAGCATACGCCGAGCTTCCCGATTATGCCGATCTGATCTATGATCTCAAACCGACTCCCGAAAATCCAGGTCCTGAGGTGAAAATTTACCAGGTGCGGAAACCATCGCAGCCTTGAGGAGAACGGTTCGATGTCCTTTTTGACCGCCCGGGGCGCGGCCCTGGCTGCGCGGATGCAGCGTCTGCTAACGCCCGGAACTCTGTTTCTGGGTTTGGGCCTGGTCTTCGGGCTGGCCTGGTCGATCCTCACACCGCCGTTCCAGGCGCCCGACGAGCATGTCCACTTTTGCCGCGCCTGGCAGCTCGCCGCGGGTGGTCTGCAGCCGGAGCGGATGAATGGGGTGCAGGGGGGCACGCTGCCGGTTAGCATCATTGAGACCATTGAGCAGATCAATCCCGGCTTGCGTTTTCATTCCAGGGACCAGCGGCAGGACACCGCCCGCCTGTTCCGGTTCCTGCGCCGGCCACTGGAGCCGGACCGGTCGCGTTTTTATCCCTTTCCTTCCAGCGCCCTCTATCCGCCCGCGGCCTACCTTCCCCATGTGACTGGCATTCTGCTGGGAAGAGTGACCGGCGCTTCGCCTCTGGTCATGATGTACCTGGGCCGCTGGAGCGCACTGGCCCTCTGGCTGGTGCTGATCCGCCTCGCACTGCGCCTGATGCCGGCGGGGCGCTGGCTGCTTTTGGCCATCGCCCTGATGCCGATGAGTCTATTCCTCGGCGCCGCATTCAATCCGGATGCTGTGACCAACAGTCTGGCCTTTTTATCCCTTGCTTTCATGCTCGCGATATCCCGCCAGCCCGGGCCTGTCAGCGGCCGCCAGCTGGCGGCTTTCGCGCTGATCCTGCTGATCTTTGCGCTGGCCAAGCCGGGGTTTGCCCTTTTCGCCTTGCTCTGGTTCCTCATCCCCCGTTCCAAATGGCGCTCCGGACCCATTCATGTGCTGACCGGTCTGCTGCTCCTGGTGCTGGGGTACGGCATCAGTCTGGGATGGAATGCCCTGGTACAGAGCGATCTCAACTGGAATGCGCCGTTTGCCAACTATCCTGAGCAGCGGCGGTTGCTGGCACAGGATCCGGCGCTTTTTCTCAGCGCCGCCCTCAGCAGCCTCTGGACCTTCAAGGGCTTCTATTTACGATCGCACCTCGGCCAGTTGGGCTCCCTGGATGTAGTCCTGCCGTGGACGGTGCTCCTTCCGGTGCTACTGGTGATCCTCGCAGCCGCCCTGCTGGAGAAGGGATGGATGCTCTCGCGCTGGCAAAAACTGGTTCTGTTGCTCCTCTTCCTCGGTACCCTTTTTCAGTCGCTGCTGGCCCTTTATCTGACCGCCTCGCCGCCTGGCGGGCCTCATTGTGTCGGTTTTCAGGGGCGATATCTTATCCCGGTGGCGCCGGCGTTCTGGCTGCTCTGGCAGAACCGCCGCTGGAGGGCGGCACCCGCGGTGAAGGCGCTGGCCGCACCTGCCTTCCTGATCGTGTACGCTTTCGCCCTCATGCTCTCCACCCTGGTGCTGATCGGGCGGTATTATTGAGGCCGGCGTATCGCTGCTTTCCGCTCAACCTATGAAAAATGGCTGGAAATTTGCAGCATTCCGGAGGCACCTGCGGCCATGGTGAAAAACGGCCTGGATATCGCCTGTTTCCCGATCAGCATGGCCCAATTCCGCCATCCTTTGTGGTGGGCGTGAGGCCGGAAGGGGACAAGGCCATGGGGAGGAGAGAACTGATCCGAATACTACTGGTATTAAGTTGGGAGGTTGGATGGGTTTGTCAAGTCGATGGGGATGGACAGTGTGGATGAGCACGATGATGCTCCTGGGTCTGGCTTCGGGACTATGGGCACAAAAGTATACCTCTTCTTTTCCGCGCATCATGTTTCAACGGCCCGCCGGAATCAGCGGCGGTGCGGTGCAAAACTTCTTCTCCCGCTATGATCTGGTTATTCACGGCGGCGCCGGACCGAACGCCTATGCTCTCAATGAGAGCATTCGTGCTCTCAATCCAAATGTGATCATCCTGGGCACCAGCCGCCAGGGGGTCTGGCCGGGGAGCTTTCCGCCCGCATGTTTCATTTACCGCCCCAATGTCCCCAGACTCACCCGCGCCGCCCGGCCCGGCGACACCGAGATCTTTGTGACCAGCACCGAGGGCTTCCCGACCTCAGCCGACAAGTATCGCTATGCCCTGCTCGGCGGTGATGAATGGTTCACCTATTCTGGGGTCACCGCCACCAGCTTCACCGGGGTGGCCACCAGCGGCGATTTTTATCTCCAACGGATGCATGCCGTCGGTGACAGCGTCAAGACTCCGGTCCGCTTCGTCGGATTCGGCATGCTGCAGAACATCACGCCCTTCTCCCCTTTGGTGGAGGGCATCCCGGTCTGGCAGTATTTCATTGACAAGCGCTGGGATCCTGCCAAGCAGGATTTCAGATACTTTGACGGCGTCTTTTACGATGCTTACCGCACCTTCTTCTACCCGGACGATATCAGCGGCGGCGTCGATCTCGATTACAACCGGGTGAATGATTTTGACGAACACGGTCTGAAATGGGTCAACGCCCAGTGGGCGGACGGCGTCAAAAAGATGCTGAATTATGAGCGGCAGCGGCTGCAGCAGATCCATCCCGGACAGCCGACGATCATCGCCCTCAACACCGGCAGTGCGCTGGAGGATTACAGCCTCGAAGTCTGCGACGGCATGATGTGGGAGGGCTTTATGCGTTTCGCCTCGACCTGGGAGGAGATGGTCCGCGTCAACCGCGTCTGGGAAAATGCCCGTCAGCCGGTCTACACCATGATCGAGGACTATGATCCCGAAAAACGCCGCGCCTATTCCAAGAATAAGTTCGCCTACATGCGCTACGGCCTGACCACCGCCCTGATGGCGGGGGCCTATTATGGCCGCACCTTCGGCGATTATTACTACATCTCGCTCTATTACGATGAATTCGACAGCGATCTGGGTCAGCCTGTGTCGCCGCCGCAAAAGTTGGGCAGCGGCGCCTGGGTGCGTTTCTTCGACAAGGGAGCAGCCATCACCAATCCCACCGGCAGCAGCATCACGGTCACCGATGCGGAACTGCGCACCGCCAACGGCTATGCCGGTCCCTATTACCGCTTTCTGGGCGGCCAGGATCCGGTGATGAACAACGGTCAGCTCTTCCAAAGCGTCGTGCTGGAGGGGACCCTGGAGAGCCCGCCCAAGTATATCAAGGGGGATGGCATCCTCCTCTTCACCCAGCCGGATACCATCGTCTCCGATATCATGGTCGGTAACTGCTTCAACAATGACACCTCGCCCGCCAGCGAAAAGGCCGTCCTGAGCGGATCCTGGACCGAAATCAAGGATCCCTCCACAGATATCTTCGGCGCCACCCGCAACCCCTGCTACTCGCAATGGAGTGATGACAGCGAGGATGGCATCGGCTATGCGGCGGCTTATTCGCCCGCCAATGCCGCATCTGCACTCTTCACCCCCACCATCGGGGTGGCCGGGTTCTACGAGATCAGCGAATGGCACGGCTGGGCCGGCAATACGGCCAACAGCGGCAAGGAGGCGAGCAACGCTCCGGTCGCGGTGTTGGTCAACGGCGCGACTAAATTCAGCGGCGCGATCAACCAGCGTCAAAAGGCGGGCCGGTGGAACCGGCTTGCGGTGGTCTACCTTCCCGCCGGTACCGGCAGCTCGGTGCGTCTCAGTAACAGCGGCGCCGACGGCGTCGTGCTGGCCGACGCCATGCGCTTCCGCTTCCTCGGCCAGAGCAGCGACATCGACTCCACCGCACCGGCGGCGCCGCGCAATGTCCGCATCATCAAGCCTTGAGCGTGCCGGATCACCCCCGTTTTATTCCCCCTGCGCCCGGCAGCCTGCCCTGCCGGGCGTTTTCGTCCCGGAAAAAGCAATTGACTTTAAGGGCCATATTTTCTATATTTATCCGTGCCGATCGGCGAGAGTGGCGAAACTGGCAGACGCGCTAGACTTAGGATCTAGTGTCCTAAAGACTTGGGGGTTCGACTCCCCCCTCTCGCACGCTTTTCCACACCGAGAGCCGATGCACCTGGATCCCCGGTTGTGCCCCTCCAGCCTGCAGACGGCGATTTTTTTGCCATCACCGGCCCACGACAGGGCCGATCACCCGCAAGCCGCGCACAGCGCATCAACAGGAGAATAAAGGTGGAGTACCGGATCACCACACAGCCCAACTGGCACCGGATCGTCGAGTTTTCCGTGCCCGCCGCTGATGTCAAGCCCCAACTGGACGAAAAATACGCCAATGCCCTGAAAAATGTCCGCCTCGAGGGATTCCGCAAGGGTAAAGTCCCGCCGGGGCTGGTTAAAAAGATGTTCGGCAAAAATATCGAATCCGAGGTGTTCAATCTCTATATCCGTCAGGCCATTGACACCCTCTTCAAGGAGAACCGCTTCGATTATCTCAATACCCCCTCCGTCGAAAATCTTAATTTTGACGAGGAGAAAGGCTTGACTTTCGCTCTCCACTTCGACGTCCGCCCCGATTTCCAGGTCAGCGGCTTTCACGGCATGCCGGTGGAACGGACGGTCTATGTCGCCAGGGATGAGGATGTCCAGCACACCCTGGAAAATCTGCGTTCGCGCCAGGCGATGATCTATTCGGTGGAAGGGGAAGCGCAGACCGGCCATTTCATCATCGCCGACCTCCAGGAACTCGACCCCAGCGGCGTCCCCATCGTGGGACAAAAGTACGAGAAAGAGGTCATCTGGTTGCATGCCGACCGCCCCGAACTCACGGACCAGCTGCTCGGTGTTCGTGCGGGCGAGGAACGGCGCCTGACCCTGCAGCCGCAGCCAGATTCCGAGAACGGCGCCGCCGCTCCGGAAAAGCACTTCCAGATCATGGTCAGGGAGGTTAAGGAACGGCGTCTGCCCGCCCTCGATGATGAGTTCGCCAAGGATCTCGGCGCCTTCAATACCCTCGAGGAACTCAAGGCTGACATCCTCTTGCGGCTCAAGGCGCAGGCCGAACGCGAAACCCAATCCCGTTTCCAGGAGGCCCTGGCCGACGAGCTGATCAAACGAAACGCCATCGAAGCCCCACCCTCGATGGTCGACAACTATCTCGCCATGCTCATTGCCGATGTCAAGAAGAAGAGCAAGGAGAGCATCGATGAGGCGCGCCTGGCGGAAAACTATCGCGCCTCGGCCATCCATGGCGTCAAATGGTACCTCATCCGCGACCGCCTCATCCAGCAGCAGGGATTGACGGTCAGCGATGCGGAACTCGAGGACGCCCTCACCGCGATGGCGGCAGCCGGCGAGGAGGGCGCCCAACGGGCGGAGAAGATCCGGAGCAGCAACGACCAACGTGAACACTTCCGCAACGCCCTCGAGGACGATAAGGTCTATGCTTTTCTCGCCCGGGAGGCGAAAGTGAGCGAGGTCCAGCGCGCTCTCTATGAACCGCACACGCACGACCACGAAACTCATTAGTGCAGAGGAGAATCCATGGGACTCGTACCTATTGTCATAGAACAGACCGGGCGCGGCGAACGCGCCTACGATATCTTTTCGCGCCTGCTCAAGGAGCGCATCGTCTTTCTCGGGACAGCCATCGATGATAATGTCGCCAGCCTGGCCATCGCGCAGTTGCTTTTTCTGGCGGCGGAAGACCCGGCCAAGGATGTCTATCTCTACATCAACAGCCCGGGCGGGATCGTCAGTTCGGGCCTGGCCATTTACGACACCATGCAGTATATCAAGCCCGACGTGGCCACCATCTGCATCGGTCAGGCCTCGAGCATGGCGGCGCTGCTTCTGGCCGCCGGCGCCAAGGGTAAACGTTCGGCCCTGCCCCATGCGCGGATGATGATTCACCAGCCGATGGGCGGCGCGCAGGGACAGGCGAGTGACATCGAAATCCAGACCCGGGAGATCCTGGTGATCCGCGAAAAGCTCAACCAGATCCTCGTCAACCATACCGGCCAGCCCATGGAGCGGATCGTCAAGGATACCGATCGCAACTTTTTCATGAGCGCCGAAGAGGCCAAGGAATACGGCCTCATCGACGAAATCATGGTGCGCAAGGATCTGGCCAGGACCCGGAAAAAGTAGTCGCCCTTACCTTTCAGCAGAGTATTGATGGATCAGAAAAAACAAAACGGCAACCGCCGCCTGGTGATTTGCTCCTTTTGCGGCAAGAACAGCCAGCAGGTGGAGACGATGGTCACCGGGCCGGATGTGACGATCTGCAGCGAATGCGTCGTTATCGCCAACAAGATCATCGCCCGGGAAAAAGCGCGGCGCACCACCACCACGGTTGAACGGATGCCCACGCCGGCGGAGATCAAGGCGGAACTGGACCAGTTCGTCATCGGCCAGGATCATGCCAAGGAGACGATCGCCGTCGCCGTCTATAACCACTACAAGCGGATCAACCATACGGCGAAGACCGATGAGGTCCTGCTCGAAAAGAGCAATGTCCTGCTCATCGGCCCGACCGGCACCGGGAAAACCCTGATCGCCCAGACGCTGGCGCGCTTCCTTCAGGTTCCCTTCACTATCGCCGATGCTACCACCCTGACCGAAGCCGGTTATGTGGGCGAAGATGTCGAAAATATCCTCGTCCGTCTTTTGCAGGCGGCCGATTACAACCTCGAGCGCGCTGAACGCGGCATCGTCTATATTGATGAACTCGACAAGATCTCACGCAAGAGCGGCAATCCCTCGATCACCCGCGACGTCTCGGGCGAGGGGGTGCAGCAGGCGCTGCTCAAGATCCTCGAGGGCACCATCGCGGCGGTGCCGCCGAAGGGGGGGCGCAAACACCCCGAGATGGAATTTATCAACATCAATACCTCCCACATTCTCTTCATCTGCGGCGGAGCCTTCGAATCGCTGGAAAAGCTCATCGCCAGCCGGCTCAACAAGATGGCGATCGGCTTTGGCGCCGAGAGTGTCAAGGGCGACGCCCTCGGACTGGGCGAGTTGCTGCGTCAGGTGGAGCCGGAGGATTTGCTACAGTATGGCCTGATTCCGGAGCTGATCGGCCGGCTGCCCGTTCTCTGCACCCTCGATGAGCTCGACGATGAAGCCTTGCTCCAGATCCTGACCGAACCCCGGAACGCCCTGACACGGCAGTACCAGCGGCTGTTGGCACTGGACGGGGTGGAACTGGAATTTGACGCCGCGGCACTGCAGGAGATCGTGCGCATCGCCCGCAAGCGCCGTACCGGAGCGCGCGGGCTGCGTTCGGTGCTCGAGGAGACCATGCTCAAGATCATGTATCATCTGCCCTCCCGCAAGGAGATCGGCTATTGCCGGGTGACCGCTGCGGTGGTGACCAGCGGGGCGGAGCCGGTCTACAAAAAGCGCAAGGCCGCGCCGGAGAATCCCCTGCAGGATTCGGCGGCGTGAAGATAACCGCGGCGGAATTTGTCGCATCGGCAGGGCGGTTGGCGGATCTTCCCAAAGATCGCCTGCCGCATATCGCCTTCGCTGGCCGCTCCAATGTTGGCAAATCGACCCTGCTCAATGTACTATTCAACCAGCGCCACCTCGCGCACGTCAGCGCCACCCCGGGTAAAACCCAAACCCTCAATTTTTACCGTGTCAACCGCAAATTCTACTTTGTCGATCTGCCCGGATATGGCTACGCCAAATCCTCTAAAACCCTGCGCGAACAGTGGCAGGGGCTGATCGAATCCTACCTGACTACGTCGGAGCATCTGCGGCTGGTGGTGGTGCTGGTGGATGTGCGGCATCCCCTCTCGCGCCTGGATGCCCAGCTGCTGGAATGGCTACGGGCGCGAGAACAAGCCCATGTTGTGGTGGCGACCAAGTCGGACAAGCTTTCGGGGAGCGAGCTGCAGAAAAACCTGCTGGCGCTGCGCGCGGCGCTTGGGGCCGGCGAGGATGAGGGGGTGGTGGCCTTTTCCGCCAAAAGCGGGCGGGGGAAAGTGGAATTGTGGCGGGTGCTGCAAACGGCGCTGGAGGAAGGCGGATAATGGGGAAACGAGATCCCGGATAAAAAAAACTTGACGGAAATCAAGATTTTATGTATATTTGTCAAATTGCAAGGGAGATATTGTTTCTAACCCGGCAGGATATGCATAAGTACATTAAAAATGAATCGCTTATAATCATTGTCCGGTTTTTCCTTCACAACCCTTTCGAATTAAAGGTGTTACCAGCCTTTCTATCCGTTACTCGTAAAGTGTGCAACAATCAAGGATGGCTCAGTCCGGTATTAAACTATTGAATGAGTAAAAGCGGTCCCTTTGAAAGGTCAGGCCGCCGCGTTGTGTAACTCGTTCCAGATTGCTGTTTTTTTTGTTCACACCAGTGCTCGATGTTCCGGAATCAGAAGTTTCCTTTCCATACCTTAGAACCATAGTTGCAGGGGGGCGGTCTTTGCAACCGGCTGGAGGTGTCAGCTTTCGGCGGGGTTGCGTGATTTATTTCCGCCCCCGGTTTTTATCAGGCGGATTAGCCGCCCAGGATTTTGACAAACCAATCCAATGCGGTATTCGACTCATTATACGCCACAGGAGGTGAGAGGTTTCAAAAAACCTACAAATCAACCTAAACCGTCATGGTAAGGTCTAGTACAAAGGAGAGTGCATGATTATGAAGACTCAACACAAGTCCACGTTATTGCTGATTGGAGCGTTTGTGCTCATCCTGGCTCTGGTTTCAGGCTGTGTGGATGTGCCGACCGAAGGCCCCACGCCGACACCGTTGAGATCAGAGTACCGCTTCATTCACGCTGCCACGGACATGGGTAACGTTTCGCTCAGCGTGCAGGGCAAGGCTGCAGGCAGCTTTGACTTCAAGGGAAGTATTCCCCATGCCGACTATGGTGCCGGCACCAAGGAACTGATCCTTTCCAACGGCGACTACCTGCTGATCTCGCTGTCGACCGATTACCGCGGCACCTTTGTTCTGCTGAACAAAGAGGGGCCGGATCGTACCTACCTAAAGCTGACGGAACGGCGTATTTTCGACTCCCCGACGATTGTGGATACGGTCTCGGTGGGCGCCATCCGGCCGGTGCACTGCTCGGCCGATGCGGGCGCTGCGGACATCTATGCGGATGGCCCGGGCGGCTCGTTCTCTTGGAAAAATGTCGCATATAGAGGGATCGGCGCTTACAAAAAGGTCGCTCCGGGCGATTATACGGTGACCGTCAAGGCTGCGGGCGGAACGGATGCCCTCTATCAAACGACGGTTGCGGTCGGGACGGAGCGCAACACGGTTCTCGTTATGGGCTCCGCCAAGGGCGGCACCCTCACCGCCGTTGGCGTAAAAGACAATTAATGAGCGAGATACGATGTTGTCTATCGTATACAAGACGGAGGCTATTCTATGAAATTTAAATTCGTATTCGCCCTCATTTGCACCCTGATTTTACCTGCTCTGCTGTTCGGAGCGGAAACCGGCAAGATTACTGGTAAAGTAGTCGACAAGGAGACCGGAGAGGGGTTGCCCGGCGCGAACGTGCTCATCACCGGCACCTCCATGGGTGCGATCACCGACGTGGACGGCAAGTATGTCATGCTCAACGTCCCGGCCGGCGTTTATTCCATCCGCGCCTCGTTCGTTGGGTTCCGTTCGGTTACGGTGACCAACGTCGGCGTCAACGGCGACCTGACCACGACCACCAACTTTGAGCTGCCGAGCCAGGCCCTCAATGCCGGAGACATCACCATCATCGCCGAACGCCCCCTGGTCAATCAGAGTGCCACCAATGCCGTGCGCATTCAGCGCGTCGAGGATTTCAAGAACATCCCGACCCGCAGTGTCAATTCGATCATCTCGCTGCAGCCCGGCGTCCTGGTGAAGGACGGCCAGATCTACATTCGCGGCGGCCGCGCTGAGGAAATCGGCTACATCCTCGAAGGCGCCAGCACCCGCGACGTCGTCGGCGGCAGCAACCTCGTGACCGTCATCCCTGAAGCCTTGGAAGAGTTCCAGGTCCAGGCCGGCGGCTACAACGCGGAGTTCGGCGGCGCCAACGCCGGTATCATCCGTTCGACCCTGCGTTCGGGTACCGCCAATTACCGTTTCACCCTGCAGGGCGAGACCGATAACTTTGCCAAACCCGGCAAGACCTTCCTGGGCACTAGCTCCTGGGGGTACAGCGACTACACCACGACCCTCTCTGGTCCGGTTCCCTTCACCAACAACAAGATCAAGTTCTTCCTCGCCGGCCAGAACACCTTCTGGGCCGATGATGATCCGCGCTTCTGGAAGGGCTTCGATTTCAAGCATGCCGAGACGGTTGTCGATGCCACCCATTTCCCCCTGGTGACGACGACTTATAATGAAGTCTATCCGGAATTGAAGACGATCAACAACTGGACCTACGAGAACAACAGCAATACCTTCAACGGCGCCGGCACTCTGGTCTATGACGGCTCCAAGGTCCGCGTCCGTCTGGCCAGCAACCTTTCCTACAACAAGGCCCAGAACGGCGCTTACATTGCCGACATTCTCAATAAGGACCGCACCGGCCTCTATGAGACCAGCAGCGGCCTCTACACCGCCAAGCTGACCCACATCATCAATCCTCATACCTTCCACGAGGTCAGTTTTGACTATTTCGACCGCCGCTACAAGACCTACGATCGGATCTTTGGCGATGACTACTACATGAATGCGGACAGCATCGCCAATGCCAAGGCCGGTTATAAGTTCCTGAAATGGTCGACGGCCAACGTCACCAACACCGTCGACATCTACGGCTTCGGCTTCACCGATCCGGGTACACCGGCCGGTTATTCCAAATCCAAACGCAATTACATCAGCGGCAAGTACGATTTCACCACCCAGCTGAAGAACCACGAAATCAAGTTTGGCGCTGATGCCCAGTACTGGACCTACCGGACCTTCACAGCAGCGCCCTTCGGCATGTTCACCAACCGCCTGAACAATCCGGATGTCTATGCCGGTGCTCTCGCAGGCGATCTGGCTGATTACGGCGCACTGAACGTCGCGGTCGGTGGAACCAACATCGGTTATGATATGTGGGGCAACGAAGTCGATAAAAATGTCAATGGCATCGACGGCCCGAAGCACCCGACCTACGGCGCCGCTTACCTCCAGGACAAGTACGAGGCCAAACAGCTGGTGATCAACGCCGGTCTGCGCCTCGACTACATCGACAACGATGATTTTACGTTCAAGGATATGGCCAATCCGGCCTGGGATCAGACCAACCACACCCTGATCGCCGACAAGGTCGTCCAGAAGGATCCGGGCCTTTACCTCAGCCCGCGTCTCGGTCTGGCCTTCCCGGCCACCAACCGTACCGTCTTCCACGTGCAGTATGGCAAGTTCGTCCAGGCCCCCAAGCTGGACCAAATCTATATCACCATGCGCTATCTGGATGCGGTCTTCCGGGGCGGCAACTTCTTCACCACCACCCCGGGTTTCGGCCTTGACCCGATGATCACCACCCAGTATGAGGTCGGCTTCAACCAGCAGTTCGCCGAGATGGCCTCCTTCGATATCACCGTCTTTTACAAGGACATCCAGGACTGGATCACCACCAGCCGTATTCAGGGCGGTCCCAACGATGCCATCGCCTACTATAACATCCTGGAAAACGGCGATTTCGCCACCACCAAGGGCGTCGAGTTCTCCATGACCCTGCGTCGCACCAACCGCGTCGCCGCCCAGGTCAACTATACCTACTCCTCGGCCCTTGGCACCGGTTCGGTCACCGGCTCTTCGCTGGCCGGCACCGAACAAGGCGTGGCGGTCCCGACGATCATCAGCCCGCTCGATTTCAACCGTCCGCACGTCGGCTCGGTCAATGTCGATTATCGTTTCGGCAAGGATGACGGCGGCCCGATCCTCAGCCAGCTGGGCGCCAATCTGCTCTTCCAGTTCCAGAGCGGTCACCCCTATACCCTGCGCGAAGGCGCTTTCGGCCAGCAGGATGAGAGTGTCGGCGGCGAGATCTCCGATTCGCGTAACCGCAATCCGCTGGAATCGGTCAACAGCTCGATGACGCCGTGGAACTATACCATCGACCTGCGTTTGGACAAGACCATCGATTTCGGCCCGGTCGCCGCGAACTTTTACGTTTATGCGATGAACCTGACCAACAAGAAGAATGTCACCAACGTTTACATGCGCACCGGCAATGCGTGGGATGATGGGTTCAAATCCGATTCGCAGACCAGCGCTTCGATCGCCGCGGCCCATGGCGGTGAGTTGTTCTGGAGAATGTACGATGCCATCAACCTCAACGGCAACGGCAGCAACTCCCAGAGTGGTCGTCTGCTGGGCACGCCGCGTCAGGTCCGTGCCGGTATCCGCCTGGAGTTCTGATCCCCCCTGCGGGAAGGATGCTCCGGAAACCCGGCCCGGGAGAGCGCCTTGGGCGCCTCTCCCGAAGTTCGATGTGAAGCGGATTAGACCCATCTAAAGAAATCGTACTTACGGAGGTCACGAATGAAAAAACTAGTAATCCTTCTTCTCGTCCTCAGCGTGTGCTGGTTTGCCCAGGTTGCACCCAGCTATGCGAAGATCGAGGGGAGAAGCCTGCCGGCTGCGCACCTGAACAAAGCCAGCGCGGATTATATGACCAGAACCCTGGTGAATATCGGCAACGTCGGCATGTGGATTTTTTCCGACGGTACCTCGGCCAACCAGCCCAATGGCAACTCGGGTCTCTTTTACCCGCGCGGCAGCACTCCCTCCACCGCGGTCATCTTCCAGGATGGTTTCATCATGGGCGGTGTGGTCCATGACGGCATCGAGCCGGCCATCCGTATCGAGGGCCAGTGCTACGATATCGGCACTGTGCCCGGCGCCATTCTCTCCAAGGGCGTCGCGGAAGACAAGAACGATTATGCCAAGGTCAACCGCATCTGGCGTATCCGCAAGGACTTCGCCACGCTGACCGATGATGATCTGCGACTCGACGCGGCCGAAGTCAACAGCGTCAATGCCGCTGACGTCACCGCCGGGCAGATCGCCCAGCTGCGCGCTGCCTACAAGGCGGACTGGCTCGATTGGCCGGTTTACAAGGGCGCGCCCTTCTATGATGCCGAGGGCGACGGCCTGTATAATCCCAAGTTCAACGCCGATGGCACCCCGGTTCTCTACCCCGAAGGGGACGAGCCCGGTTATGCCAATGGCGATCAGGTGGTCTGGCTCATCGTCAACGATCTCGATCCTTCGGCCTGCTCCAACTTTTACGGCAGCGTGCCGACCGGCCTCGAGCTCCAGATCACCCTATGGGCTTATAAACGCGCCGATGCCATGGGCAACATCATCTTCAAGCAGTTCCGCGCCATTTACAAGGGGCGTGCCGAAACCCCGGCCAACGCCACCATCAGCGATATGTACGTCTGCCAGTGGTCGGATCCGGACAACGGTGAAGCGGGTGACGACTTTGCCGGCTGCGACACCACCCTCAGCCTCGGCTATGTCTACAACGCTGCAGCGTCGGATCCTACCTTCTCGGCTGCCGGCTATCCCCCGGCCGCGGGGGGGTACGACTTTTTTGCCGGCCCGATGGTTCCCTCCGATGATCCGGCCAGCGAAGGCATCTTCGGCCTGAAAAAACGCGCCGGGTACAAGAACCTGCCGATGACCTCGTTCGCTTTCTTTGCGGCGGGTCAGACCGACTCGGATCCGACTCAGCGGACCTATGACGGCACGATGCAGTGGTGGAACCTGCTGCGCGGCTACAAACCGCGGCCGCAGTATCCCGAAGGGACCCCCTGGACCAATCCGCAAACCGGCGCCACCACCATGTTCCGCGTCCCCGGCGACCCGGTTGCCGGGACGGGCTGGATCGATGAGAATACCGGCGACCGTCGTATCCTCTTGGTCTCCGGACCGACCGAGATTGCTCTGGGTGATACCGTCGAAACCGTCGTCGCCGTTGCCGCTGCGATGGGCTCCGACCGCCTCTCCTCGGTCTCGGTGCTGAAATTCTACGACCGATTCGCCCAGAACGCCTTCGACGTGCTCTTTGAGCTGCCGAGTGCGCCACCCAAACCGACCGTGCAGGCCACCGAACTGAATCAGCAGATCCTGCTCAACTGGGCCGTCGATCCCGCTGCGGTCGCCAAGGTGGAAGGCTTTAACGACAAGGGCTATGCTTTTGAAGGATATAATATCTATCAACTCCCCAGTGCAGGCGCGACAGCATCCCAGGGTGTCAAGTTGGCCACCTATGACCTGAAAGACGGCGTGACCACGATCGTCCAGGAATCCTTCGATCCCGCCTCGGGTCTGGTGCTCTCTCTGCCGGCCCAGATCGGCAAGGATACCGGCATCAAACGCACCCTGACCATCACGATCGACCGCCTGCGTGATATGCCGCTGGCCAACGGCCGGATGTATTACTTCGGTATTTCCGCCTACAGCTACAACGGTACGCCAGGCCTAACCACCGTGACCCTGGAAAGCCCGATGACGGTTGTGGGTGTTGTACCACAGACGACCAAGCCGGGTGTCCGCCTGACCACTGCGAACAACACCATGCTTGAAGTCAAACATGCCGCCGGGACGAGCGAAGGGGTCGTGACCGCTGAGGTCATTGACAACACCCGCCTGACCGGGCATGAATACAAGGTGACCTTCCGCGATGTCGACGGCGCCAGTGTCTGGGATCTCACCGACGTCACCACCGGTACAGTCAAACTCAGCAGCCAGGTCAATCAGTCCGGTGACGATGATTATCTGATCGTCGACGGCGTTCAGGTCAAGGTGTCGGGTCCGACCACCGCCGGTCTGAAGGATAATGGCTACAACTATGTACCTGCCGCCAACCGCTTCCTGACAGCTTTTAACGATCCCTCGGGTGCAGCTACCCTCTGGCCGATGGAAGGCTGGGCGGGCCTGTTCGGTTGGGCCGAAAATTTCTTCGGCACCGGCCTTCCGGCTACGGGATGCAAAAACGTCGAGATCCGTTTTGCCGCTTGCGATGAGCTCGGCAATCCGCTCGATCCCAATGACCCCAACGCTTCGATGGCCTATCGGTACATGCGCCGGGCCAGCGCGCCGGCGGCTGATCCCTCTTTTGCGCCGTATATCGTTAATCCGGGCGCGGGCTATGCTTACCAGGATATGCGCCTGGTCTGTTTTGCGGCCTATGATATGGAAGCCAATCCGCCGCGCCGTCTCAACGTCGGTTTCAATGAGAACAATGCAGTCGGCGGTCTGGTAAACGGCGTATGGATGCCCGGCCGCTACGACACCCAGGGCGGCATGAATACCACCCGCGAATTCATGTTCATCTTCGCGAGCGATTATTCGACCACCCCGCAGGCGATGTACACCACGAATGACATGCTGAATACGGTGACCAATACCGACCTGATGTACGTCGGCGTCCCGAGCCGCCGCGGTGCCAGACTGCCGCAGGCCGGTGACAAGGTCATCCTTGAAGCCAATCATTTCAATACCCCGAATGATGTCTTCACGTTCAGCACGGTCTCCCCGACCAACCAGATGGCCGATGCGGTAAAGGATATCGAGAAGATCCAGGTTTTCCCGAATCCCTACTACGGTTTCAACATCGTCGAGAAGAACCAGTTCAGCCGTTTCGTCACCTTCAGCCACCTGCCTGCCAAGGCGACCATCCGCATCTTCACCCTGGCTGGCGTGCTGATTCGGACCCTGGAGAAGAACGACCCCTCGCAGTTCACCACCTGGGATCTGCAGAATGAGTCCGGTCTGCCGGCTGCCAGTGGCGTCTACCTGGTTCACATTGACCTGCCTGAAGTTGGCAAAACCAAGACCCTCAAACTGGCCTTGGTGCGTGAGCAGCAGTTCCTGACCATCTATTAATTGCCAGACGTGCGGCGGCGCTGCCGCCGCACGGTGCAGGGTTCACAACCGAAGGATTCTATCGTGAGACATCTCTGCAAAAAAATTGATAGGAGATTGAATATGAAAGCTGTTTTCAATAAAACGGTTCTTGTGACCTTGGCAATCCTGGTGGTCCTGGCTGCTCAGGCCTTCGCAGGCGCCTCCAATCGGGCAGGAACCAATGCAGCTTCCGAGCTGCTGATTCCCGTCGGAGCGCGCTACATCGGCATGGGCGGCGCTACGGCCGCAAGTGTCCAGGGTATCGACGCGATCTACTGGAATCCCGCAGGACTCGATCGCGCGAGCTATCGCGCCACAGCGCAATTCTCGCAGATGAGCTACCTGGCGGGCATCGATGTCACCTATGCCGCTGTCGCCGCGAAATTCGGCGGCCTTGGCAGCATCGGCCTGAGCTTTAAAACGCTGGCCATGGGAGACATCGCCATCACCACCGAAGATGCTCCCGATGGCACCGGGGCGCTCTTTTCGCCCCAGTTCCTCAACCTCGGCCTGACCTATTCCCGGGCCCTGACGGACCGCGTCTCCGTCGGCGCGTCGGCGAAACTGATCTCCGAGACGATCGATCGCGTCGGCGCCAGCGGCCTTGCTTTTGACATCGGCGTTCAGTATCAGAATCTCGGCGATATCAACGGCCTTGGCATCGGAGTCACCCTGCGTAACCTCGGACCGGGCATGACCTACGACGGTAACGGCCTGCTGCTCAAAGCCAATCCGCTCGACGTCCAGCGCTCCACCTCGTTCTACAAGGTCGTCGCCGGCAAGGATGAGCTGCCCTCAACCCTCGATCTCGGACTGAGCTACAAGATCAACATTGCCGAGAAAAACTCGCTCAGCCTGCATACCACCATCGTCAACAACAACTACGATGATGACTATGCCAACCTGGGCGCTGAATATTCCTTCGAAGACATGATCTTTCTGCGCGGCGGTTATGGTCTGCCCCTGGCCGGCGACAAGGATGCCACGGGTGCCCAGAACCATATCTACGGGTTCACAGCCGGCGGCGGTTTCCAGAAGGATTTCGGCGGTCTGACAGTTATGTTTGATTATGCTTACCGCGCCGTCGAGTATTTCGATGGCAACAACGTCTTCACCCTCAGCCTCGGCTTCTAATCCCGAGCGGCATTTTCCCCCCGCAAAGGTCAGGGAGAATACTCCCTGACCTTTGCTGTATAATTCCCCTTGTAATTCTCACCAGCAGAGTGTATATTTCCGGACAGAATCTTTGCAGATCATCGTGAGAACAATGCCATGAAAAAGTACATGCTTGTACTGCTGCTGATGTCAAGCTGCGCGACGACGGCGGCGCGGGAACAAAAACATCTGGACCTCAGCATCGACGTTGCCCAATTCCTCGGATCCGACGGCCAATCCTATCTGGAAATCTATTTTTCCCTGCCGGAACGGGGCCCGCTCTATGTGCAGGCGAATGGCGGATTTGTCTGCGATGTGATGATGAGCGTGGAGATTTTTCAGGATGACTCGCTGTGGGCCAACAAGGTATGGCGCATCAGCAATACCCTGGCGGATACGGCCGCAACCTCCGCCAGCCGGCAACTGGTGGACATGCTCCGCTATCCGGTGACGCCCGGCCGGCATTATCAGATCACCCTCTTCGCGCGCGATGCCCGCCGCAGCAGTCTTGATTCGGTGCGCGTCGATTGGACCAGCGCCAACTGGTCCCGCGATCTCGCCCTCAGCGATCTGCAACTGGCCAATTCCATCGCCTCCTACGACAGCAGCTGCAACGAAGTGTTCCGCAAGCGCTTTTATTGTGTCACACCCAATCCTGAATTCACCTTTGGCGGAGAGAAAGGGGACCTCTATTATTATTTTGAGGCCTATAACCTGCAGAAAAATCTCCATGCGCTGAAATACCGCGTCCTTACCCGCATCCTCGACGGCCAGGGAGAACTTCTGGCCCAGGTGCCGCCGGTTATCCACGAACGCGATCTCAAGCAGGATGTCATCCGGGAGATCGGTCAGTTCCCGATGCGCGATATTCCCAGCGGGACTTACCAGCTTGAATATGCCCTTACCGATTCGGCCAATGGCGTTTTGCTACGCAAGTCCAAACTCTTCCTCGTCCAGAATCCGGGACTCAAACCCCTGGCGCCGGTTTTCGCGCAGGGCGACCAGGAGATGCACTTCCTCGATGATTTCGATCTAAAGAAGCTGGATGAGGAGTTCGACAAACTCTTCGCGCTCACCTCCAAGGGGGACCGCGATATCTACCGCAGCCTCAAGGAGGCCGACGCAAAGCGCGCCTTTCTCTACAAATTCTGGGCCTCGCTGACACCTCCAGACTATTCACTGACCCAGGATTTCCGCATCCGCTATATGAAGGATTGCGAGTACGTGGCCAACTATTTCTCCCGGCCGGGCAAATCCGGATGGCGCAGCGATCGCGGCATCGTCTTTCTGCGCTACGGCAAGCCCTCCGACATCGAACGCCATACCGTGGGCAAGGATACCAAACCCTATGAGATCTGGCATTATGAAAATATCGAGAATGGCGTCATCTTTGTTTTTGTCGACCGTATGGGCTTCAACCAGTACGAACTGATCCATTCCACTATGCGGGGCGAGGTCTACAACCCGCAATGGGAACGGCTGGTGCAACCTGCGGCTACTGATGACATTACCATGTGAGAACGCTCTTGAGAAAAATCCTTCTGAGATCCTGCCTGGCCAGCGGGATGATCCTGCTTGCCGGTTGCGGCAAGCGGGAATCCATTCCCGTCCCGGTCTTTCTGCCTCTTGCTGAGGGCAGTCAGATCAAGTATGTCTCCTATGTGACGGACAGCCTGCGGCGTATCCAGCATGCGCTCGAGTATTTCCCCCGCTACTATGTCCGCAGCGATTCCAGCACAGCGGTCAAACGCCATTATTACATCGAAAATAATAAGTTGAACAGCTACAGCGTCGATCCGCAAGGCCGCATCACCCTTCAGGTTCAGGTTGATCTGGCGACCTATGCCGCCGCGGCGGGTTTTCCCTATGGCATGCCGGTATTCTTCAGCTATCCACGTCTGGCCTTTGACAAGACGCGGGGAGTAGGCACCACCTGGAGTGTGCGGGCCGACACCCAGTTCATTGTCGTGGATGCGGAAAAAAACGCGCGCGCGCTCGAGTTCGGCTATCGCGGCGAAGCCCGGCTCGAGGGTTGGTCCGAAGTCACCGTACCGGCGTCTCATGGGCAGAAGCTCAAGGTTCTGGATGTCCGCTGGCCGCTTTTGCTTAATTATCTCCGTGACCGCGCCTCCGGGGATACGCTATGGGTGCAACGCGGCGAAGGTCATGAATACTTTGATCCCCGTTTCGGCCTGGCGCGATCCACGAACAATTACACCATCCGCAAAAAAAGTGAAGCGCCCGTCTACCGGCAGAGCACACTGGATCTCTACCTGATGATTATTCCCAGTAAGTGATCCATGACCGGCGTTCGTGAAACCTCCCCGGAACTTTCTCCAGGGAGGTTTTGTTGTATGGAATGTAACCTGCGATGCTTGATTTCGTTTTGCAAAGGGAGTGGAAGGGTTGAAGAGAGCCAAATGGGTATTGGGGATGATGGTGCTGTTGCTGGCGCCGGTGATGGCGAGCCCGGAAGCGGGCCGGATGGACCCGCGTCTGGGGATGCTCTGGAGGGAGGGGCGGGATGTGCGGGCGAGGAACGTGCTGGAAAAATCGACGCCGGACCTGATTCCGGTGATTGCCAGCGGCCGCATCGATGAAGCGGAGATCACCGCACGGGGCGCCAAGGTGCGCTGGCGTCGCGGCGATCTGGCGATTTTGCTGACACCCGTCGAGATCCTCCCCGATCTGGCGGCTGCTCCGGGCCTGATATGGCTCGAGGCGGCTTCCATGGCCAGACCCGCAACCGATATCAGCATCCCCGAAGTCGGCGGCATCCGGGCGCGCAGCATCACCGGGTTGAGCGGACGCGGTGTCCTTATCGGCATCGTGGATTCGGGCATCGACTGGCGTCATGAGGATTTCATTACCCCGGATGGCAAGACGCGCATCAAGGCGATCCTCGACCTCAGCGAGCCGGGCGGCTATTACGGGGGAGTGCGCTACACGGAAGAGGAGATCAATGCCGCACTCGCCGCGGGAGCCAGTCTGGCAACCCACGACTACAGTGGTCATGGCAGTCATGTCGCCGGCATCGCCGCCGGTGATGGCGGCAGCGATGCGGCATTTGGAACCTACGCCGGAATGGCGCCCGATGCCGGGCTGGTCGTAGTCAAGGCCAATCGTGACCCTTATGTCTCGGAATTCAGCTCGGACGATCAGATCATCGCCATCGATTTCATCGACAGCGTCGCCGCCGCAAGCGGACTCCCCTGTGTCATCAATTTGAGCTTCGGCACCACCTTCGGATCCCACGATGGCACCTCGGCGGTCGAACGTTTTATCGAGGGCCTCTCCGGTCCGGGGCGGATCTTCGTTGCCGCAGCGGGCAATGAAGGCGACAAGGGCAGCCACGCCCGGGTGGCCGCCAGCGGCAGCGGCGCCAGGGTCTCCTTTTCGATTCCCGCCTATTCGGCCCATTCCGGGAACAACGACGATTATCTTCTGATCGATGGTTGGTACAAGGGCAATAGCCAGGCCACGGTGACCTTGAAAACGCCCGGCAATGAGACCATCGGCCCCATCAACTACGGCGGCTACTATGACAAGAATACGGCCAGCGGCTATGTGATGATCTGGAACGGCTATTACGAGAACGACGGAGAGGTTATCAGCGGCCCCAATCCCTTCAACCTTGACAAAGAGATCATTATCGAGATCAGCGATCGGGCGGGCAACATCCCTGCCAGCGGGACCTGGCAGCTCAAGGTGAACGGCAGCGGTGAAGCAGTCGATTTCTGGCTCGCCAGCGAAACGATGACCGTGCAGTTCGTCGAGGGGCTGAGCACCCGGTCGACGATTACCGTGCCGGCCACCGGCAAAAGTGTCATCGCAGTCGGCGCCTATACCACACGCAAGAGCTGGAAGGATTTCGACGGCAACAATTTGACCCTGGATACCAAAGGAACCATCAAGGTGGGGGATGTCGCCGAATTCTCGGGCGCCGGTCCCAGCCGCGATGAACGGATCAAACCCGAGATCACCGCGCCGGGGCGGATCATCGGCTGCACACTTTCCATCGACGCAGACCCGCTCTCCAGCTACAGCGTTTTCGCCTCCACCAGTGCGAGTTACCCTAAGGCCTTCCTTCTGCCGGATGCGCATCATGGCTTGACGCTCGGAACCAGCATGGCCGCCCCGCATGTCAGCGGCACCATCGCCCTGCTGCTTCAGAAAAAAGCCGATCTCACGCCGTTGCAGGTGCGGGAGCTCCTGGTTCGTACCGCGCGGTCGGTCGGAAGTTCGACCAAGGTGAATCAATGGGGATACGGCAAACTGGACGCCTATGCCGCCGCCACAGCGAGCCTGGATTCCCTGCCGACGGTCGAGGAGGAGCCCTATCTGCCCTGGCCCAATCCCTTCGTTATCTCCACGGCGGTCGAATATGCGGTAACCACGCGTTCACCGGAAATTACCCTGTTCAATGCCATCGGGCAGCGCGTTCCCGCCCTGCTCTACCGGGAGGAGGGTGCCGGCGGCCGAGGAATCGTCCGCTGGTATGGACAAGATATCAGCCAGAGGCGGCTGGCCGCGGGCGTCTATTTTATGGTGTTCCGGTATCGGGACAAGCGAATTGTCCGCAAGATTTGCCTGCTTTAAAGAATCCTGAGCAGGTGTGAAAGGATTGCATTCGATGAGTGCGTTGACCGAAAGGGAGGGAGGGACGGTGGCCGGATGGGCCCGCAGAGCGAAAACCAAAATCAAATACCATGTTGACCTCATCGCGATGCGGCGGGAGATCGAGCGCCTCTTCTCCGAGCTGGGTGGACGCACCTTCGAGCTCCTCTCTTCCGATCCCGGCGCTGAGGTCGGCCGCGATCCCGAAATTCAGCACTGGATGGAGAAGCTTAAACATCATGAGGCGATGCTGGCTGCCCTCAAGTCAGACCATCGCACGGCGACCGAAACATAAGACGCCCAGGGAGGCGCCATGGAGGATGCTGCGGCACAGGGACTGGAGTCGGAGCTGCATCGCCTCTGGCAGAGTGGTATCCTGTCCGGAGCCGATCTGACCACCCTGGACCAGCGCCCGATCGAAATCCTCGACTGCGGCCGGCATAATCTGGATGCCGGGCCCGATTTTCTCGATGCCCTGCTCCGCATTGGAGGAGAGCTGGTGCGCGGCGACGTGGAGATCCACCGGACGGCCGCGGAGTGGTACCTTCATCATCACGACAGCGATGCCCGCTATAACCGGGTGGTCCTGCATGTAGCCGTTGCCACCTATTCCGCTGTTTTTTCCGCCCGCCGCTGCGACGGCAGCGCAGCCCCCACACTCCTCATCGATCCTGCTCTCCTGGCCTCCTTTTTATCGCATCCGCCCGCCACAGCGGATGAACGACGTACCTGCCTTCTGGCCGCCCTGGACCCGCCGCTGCTCCTCGCGCGCCTGGAGGCCGCGGCAGAAGAGCGCCTGCGGATGCATGCCGCGCGTCTTATGGAGATGCGTCGGGACGACTCCTGGGAGCAAATTCTCTATGCCGGGCTGCTGGATGCGCTGGGCTATGGCAAGAATCAGTCCCCCTTTCGCCAACTAGCGCGGCGCCTGCCTTTCGACCGGCTATCCGGCATGATCAGGGAACTGGAGGATGACGAGGCCATCCGGTGCAGTGAGGCGCTGCTCTTTGGCGTCGCCGGACTGCTGCCAGCGGGATGGCATCCGCATGCTTATGTGCGGGCGCTGCAGCGGTATTGGCGGCGGGCGCAGCGTCGCGCCGATCTGGAGCCGATGGCCGCGGAGTCCTGGCAGTTTTTCCGGTTGCGACCCGCCAATTTTCCGACACGACGCATCGCGGCCTGCGCCCGGCTGGCGGCGCGCTTTCGGCGCGGGGATCTGCTTTCCACTCTGAAAGGCCTGGTCACCGCCAGCCCGGACCCGGTGCAGGCGCTCCCCGCGCTGGCGGATCTGGCGGTTGTAGAGGTCGGCGGGTTCTGGGCAGACCATTACGACTTTATGATGGCTGCACAATCGGCCCACTCTCGCCGGCGCGTCCGTATGATCGGCCGCGGCCGCAGCCGCGAGATCGCGGTCAATATTCTCTTGCCCGCCTTGCTTGCCTGTGCGCAGGAGAGTGAGGATGGCCGCCTCGGAGCTGCAGTGCGCACGCTCTTCCGCCTTTTCCCCAGGACGCCGGAAAATGAAATCACCCGGAGGATGCGCCATCAGCTCTTTGATCCGCAAGACGGCCGGCCCGGGATGCTGCCAGGCGGCGCCGCCTGGCAGCAGGGCATGATCCAGCTCGATCTTATGTGTTGCCGCCGGGCTGCTTGTGACGGCTGCAGGACACCAGCGGGGCTGCAGCATCCTTTTTGTTGACTTTATGGCAATTAATGAGTAAATTATCCAGTTTACAAGAAACCTCACTTGAAAATAAGGGATGGCTGGCCTGAAGGCAGTGCAATGAAAGAGGCCGGTGACTGGAATGCCGCAGGCCAGGCTCAGCCGGCGGAAGTCGAACCCGGGACCTTGTACCTGGTCAGCACACCGATCGGCAATCTCCGCGATATCAGCCTGCGAGCTCTCGACGTTCTGGCCGCGGTCGATCTGATTGCCGCAGAGGACACGCGCACCAGCCGGATTTTGCTGCAGCATTACGCCATCCCGACGCCGCTCACCAGCTATCACGATCACAACGAGGAGCGGGCTGCGCCGCTGCTGGTGCAGAAACTGGTTCAAGGCGCCTCCATCGCTCTCATCTCCGATGCCGGCACCCCGGGGATATCCGACCCCGGTTTCTATCTGGTTCGGGCCGCGCTCCAGGCAGGCTGCAGGGTGGTGGCCGTGCCCGGCGCAACCGCATTTGTCCCGGCGCTGATCGCCTCCGGACTGCCAGCCGAACGTTTTGTTTTCGAGGGTTTTCTTCCGCACAAGAAGGGGCGGCAAACCCGGCTGCAAGCCCTTCGGGAAGAACCACGGACGATGATCTTTTACGAATCACCGCTGCGCCTGGAGCGCCTCTTGCGCGAAGTGCATGCCCTTCTCGGCGACCGCCCGGCAGCCATCGCCCGGGAAGTCACAAAAAAATTCGAGGAGATCCGGCGCGGTACCCTCGCCGAGCTGATCGCCGGCTCTGCGACACTGGTCAAAAAAGGTGAATTCGTTGTGATGGTAGCCGGCCGGCCGCGAAATTCAAAGGAAGCGAGTGAATAGGACGCCATGAAGATCGAACTGATTCCTCCCGTCGTCAAGACCAGATTCAAACAACTCATCCAACCCCTTGTCGGCTCCCTGGTGCGCTACCATCTCAATCCCAACTGGTTCACCACTTTTTCCTTTTTCATCATTGTCGCCGCCGCTGTAGCCTTTGGCCGCGGCGCCTTACGCCTGGGGGCCACCTTGATGCTGTTGGGAGGGATGCTGGATATGCTGGACGGTGCGGTAGCCCGCGCCTCCAACCGCGTCACTCGTTTCGGGGCGCTCTATGATTCCACGCTCGATCGCTATGCCGAGATCGCCGTTTTTTTTGGTTTTGCCTACTATTTCGTTCATAAGACCGGCATGGGCGCAGCGCATGGATTGTTGATCAGTATGGTGGTCTTTATCGCCATGGCCGGTTCCCTCATGGTCAGCTATGTCCGCGCCCGCGCTGAGGGACTCCACTTCGACTGCAAGGTCGGGGTGATGCAGCGGCCCGAGCGCCTGGTCCTGCTCAGCCTCGGGGCCTATATCAATGATACATGGCTGGTCGTGATGCTGGTCGTCGTTGCCTTCTTCGCCAATCTTACCGCGATCCAACGGCTGGTCTACATCTGGCGGTCGGAGACGACCTCCAAATGGAAAAAAGTGCCATCCGACATCGCACACGAATAAATTCACCTCATACCAAAAGGAGCTGTGCCATAATGGATAAAGGAGTTCAGATCGATCCCGCTAAGGGGAAGCTTGGCGTCATGCTGGTCGGCCTTGGGGCTGTAGCCACCACGGTGATCGCCGGTGTCGAGCTGGTCCGCAAGGGACTGGCCAAACCCATCGGCTCGCTGACACAAATGGGCACCATCCGCCTCGGCAAGAGAACCGACAACCGTTCACCCAAAATCAAGGAATTCGTCCCCCTTGCTGATCTGCAGGATATCGTCTTTGCCGCATGGGATATTTTTCCGGACAACGCCTACGATGCCGCCCTCTCCGCTGGTGTGCTCAGCACAGAGGATATCGAAAAGATCCGCCCGGAGCTGCAGTCGATCAGGCCGATGAAGGCGGTCTTCGATGACTATTATGTGAAGCGCTTGCACGGCACCCATATCAAGACCGGCAAGACGAAAATGGATCTGGCCGAGCAGCTCAAGCAGGATATCGCCTCTTTCAAGAAAGAAAAGAACCTTGACCGTGTTGTGGTCGTCTGGTGCGCCAGCACCGAGATCTACCAGGAACACGATCCGGTTTACGATTCGATCGAGACGCTTGAAAAGGCGATGCGTGAAAATCATATCGCCATCCCCTCCAGCATGATCTACGCCTATGCGGCGATCACCTCGGGTGTTCCCTTCGCCAACGGCGCTCCCAATATAACCATCGACATCCCGGCTTTTCTAGAGCTGGCCAAGCGCCATAACGTCCCCATCTGTGGCAAGGATTTCAAGTCGGGTCAGACCTTCATGAAAACTCTGATAGCTCCCGGGCTCAAGGCCAAGCAGCTGGGTGTCTCCGGCTGGTTCTCGACCAACATCCTCGGCAACCGCGACGGCGAGGTTCTCGACGATCCCGAGAGTTTCAAGAGCAAGGAAGTCTCCAAACTCTCCGTTCTGGATACCATCTTCCAGCCGGAACTGAACCCTGATCTCTACGCTAATGTCTTTCACAAGGTGCGCATCAACTACTATCCCCCGCGCGGCGACAATAAGGAGAGCTGGGACAACATTGATATCTTCGGCTGGCTCGGCTACCCGATGCAGATCAAGGTCAACTTTCTCTGCCGCGATAGCATCCTGGCCGCTCCGATCGTGCTTGATCTCGCCCTCTTCATCGACCTGGCGCAGCGTGCCCATATGAAGGGCATCCAGGAGTGGCTCTCCTTCTTCTTCAAGAGCCCGATGACCGTGCCCGGGCTCTATCCTGAGCATGATGTCTTCATCCAGCTGATGAAACTGAAGAACACCCTGCGCCATCTGCGCGGCGAAGAGTTGATCACCCATCTCGGGCTCGAATACTACGACTGATCCCGGTGTTTGAACGCAAAGCGCCCTGCTGACCGCGGTCTTCGGCGGCGGGGCGCGCTGCCATTGGAAAGAAGGTGAAGCTCTGCAGATCAGGCCCGAAACTAGGTTGACAGGTCGCGTTTGAAAAAGTCCACGCCCATAATATCCATCCTAACGACCTCCTTGCCGGCCGTCATTGATCTCTCCTCACAGACGATCATGTGGACGATCGAGGCGATTTTTATCGGTCGGCTCAGCGCCGAGGCCTTCGCCGGGGTGGGCATGGCGATCCAGATCGTAGTGGTTTTTCTCACGCTGCTGCTGACTTTTGTGATGGGCGCCGGGATCATCATGAACCGCCATCTCGGGGCGCGCGATTTCTGGCAGGCCAACCACATCTTCGGGCAGGCGATGATCATCGGCATCATCATGGCCTTTCTCTTCGGCCTGATCTGGTATTCGGGCGCCATTCATCTGTTCCGGTTGATCGAGGAGGATGGGAAGGTCGCCCTGGCCCGTAATGCGGGTGTGACCTATCTCCGCACTTTGGCTTTTTTTGCACCGCTGCTGGTCACCAACTTTGTGGCGGTGGGGATCATCCGCTGCGTTGGCGACACTCGCCACTCCATGATGGTCAACGTGCTGATCAACGGCATCAATTTAGCCCTCTGCCCGACCCTGGTCTTCGGGTGGTTCGGGCTGCCGCGCTTGGAGGTCCAGGGGGCGGCACTAGCAGTGGGCATCGCCCATAGTATCGGTTTTTTTGTCACCTTTTATTTACTGCGGCGCCGCAAGGTTTCAGTCTTTCTCTCCTTTCGCGAGCTGGCTTCGCCACGCTGGGAGAGTTTCAAGCTGCTTTTCAATTCCGGCTGGCCGACTACGGTCGAACAGTTGACCTGGGCCCTAGGGCAGCTGGTCGTAACCGGCTATACGGCCAAGATGGGTGTGGTGGTCCTCTCGACCCAGACCCTATTTGTGCGGATCCAGAACGTTCTTTCCATGATCTATATGGGTTTCAGCCTGGCGGCGATGAGCACGATGGGCCGGAATCTCGGAGCCGAAAACAGCGATCTCGCCTTTCGCATGGCGCGCACGGCGCACCGGGTGATGGCGGTTTTCGTGGTAGCCATGGTTGCCTTGATGATCTTTTTTTCGCAGCCGCTGATCAGCGTTTTCACCACCGATGCAGAGGTGAAGGCGCTGGGGCGTATGGCCATCTATTTCTTTGCCTTTGCGCAGATCCCCAAGGCGCTCAACAATGTCATCTCCGGAAATCTGCGCGGGGTCGGCGACCTCAGCTGGCTGATGTGGCTCACCATCGTTTTTGTTGTTGTCTTTGAAATCGGTCTGAACTGGGTCTCCGCCTTTCTCTTTGGCTGGGGTTTGTACGGCGTTTGGGGGGTGCAGAGCCTTGACGAGACGATCCGTTTCGGCCTGAATTATCTGCGGTTCGCCGGCGGCAGCTGGCGCCGGGAGGCAGCTTGAACGCGCCCCGGACCGGCCTGCTGATCACCTTCGAGGGGATTGACGGCTCGGGTAAATCCACGCAGGCCACTCTGCTGGGGGCGCGGTTGGCCCAGACGGGCCGCACGGTGGTCAGCCTGCGTGATCCGGGTGCCACCGAGGTCGCGGAACGCATCCGGGCGATCCTGCTGGATCGCAGGTTGACGGGCCTGTCGCCCTGGGCCGAGCTGCTGCTATACGAAGCGGCACGGGCGCAGATGAGCGAAGAAATGATTCAGCCGGCCCTCGCTGAGGGCAAGCTGGTGGTCTGCGACCGGTACTACGATTCCACCACCGCCTATCAGGGGTACGGACGCCGTCTCGATCTGGAACAGGTCCGTCAGGCCAACCGCATCGGTTCCTGCGGTGTGGTGCCGGACGCCACCTTTCTGATCGACGTCGAGCTGGCGGAGGTCGGCCGCCGGCTGGCTGCGCGCAGCGGCGATGCCGACCGTATGGAAGCCGCGAGCGCCGAGTTTCACGAACGGGTTCGCCAGGGCTATCTGCAGCTGGCCGCTCAGGAGCCGGAACGCATTCACGTCATCCCGGGTGACCGTCCGATCGAATTGATCCATCGCCATATCTGGCAGCTCGTTATGAGTAGATTCCAGCGGCATTTGCATCTGCAGCGCCCTGGAGAGGAGAGTGTATGAAAGCCTGTCGTCATTTGCTTTGGGCCGCATTGGTCATGCTCCCCGTTATACCCCTTCAGGCGCAGGGTCCCGATGCCGCCACCCCGGCGAAGCAGGATCCCTATTATGAGGCCATGAAGAACATCCGTCTCTTCGGCCAGATCTATCAGGAGATCAACGACCGCTACATCGAGGAGATCGATCCGAAGAAATTCATCCGCGCCGGCATCAACGGCATGCTCGACCGGCTCGATCCCTACACCGTCTTCCTCGAGGAGGACGGCAAGGATGAGCTGGAGATCATCACCCGCGGCAAGTACTTTGGTGTCGGCATGCGCATTCAGATCCGCAACGGTTATGCCACGGTGGGCGAGCAGCCTTTCGCCGACAGTCCGGCGGCCCGCGCCGGTATCCGGGAAGGCGATCAGATCATCGAGATTGACGGCAAGAGCACCAAGGGGGAATCCATCTCGGAGACGGCCCACCGGCTGCGCGGTACTGAGAAGGGGAGCGAGGTGGTGCTCAAGATCCGTCGCGTCGGCGAGGAGCAACTCCTGACCTTCACCCTGTTGCGGGACGAGATCAAGGTGACCGATATCCAGTTCAGCGGCATGATTGCGCCGGGCGTCGGCCTGATCCGCTTGAGCAGCTTCAACCGCGATGCCGGCGATCAAATCCGCGACGAGATCGTCAAGCTCAAGGACCAGGGCCTGGAGGGGCTGATCTTTGATCTGCGCGGCAATCCGGGCGGTCTGCTCGAGGCAGCGGTCTCCGTCGCCGAGAACTTTGTCGCCAAGGGCGACATGATCGTCTTCACCGAAGGGCGCGGCGAGTACCGCCGCCAGGACTATCGCGCCCGCAAGGATCCGGTCCTCGGCAGCCTGCCCCTGATCGTGCTCGTCGACGGCTACAGCGCCTCTTCTTCCGAGATCGTCGCCGGAGCGATCCAGGACCTCGATCGCGGCCTGCTCATCGGCAGCCCGACCTTCGGCAAGGGCCTGGTACAAACGGTGGTGCCGCTCGACCGACGTGGTGAGGCTCAGCTCAAGATCACGACGATGCAGTACTTCACCCCGAGCGGCCGCAACATCCAGAAGCCGGATGTCTTCAATTACGGTCCGCAGTCGGTCTTCCTCAACAGCAACGGCGCAGCGGCAGCCCCGCAGGAGGCGGCGGATGATGAATCCGGGCTTGACGATGAGGACGGAGGCGGTCCCGACGCCGCGGCCGCACAGCCCGAAATAAAAGCGGAGAACAAACCGGCCAAAAGCTATGTCACCCGCAACCAGCGCACGGTGCTCGGCGGCGGCGGCTTGAAACCGGACATCGAGATCAAACAGCCGGTGGCCAGCCGTTACGAGCTTGCGCTGCTGCGGCGCTCGATGTTCTTCAATTTCAGTCTCGACTATGCCGCGGCCCATCCCAATTTGCCCCGAGACTTTACCGTGGATGATGCCCTGCTCGAGGAGTTCAACGCCTTTTGCAAGGCCAAAAAGTTCGATTACAAGCCCGAAGGCTACGCCGAACTTGACAAGCTCGAAAAGTATGGTAAGGAGGGGGGCTATCTCCCCCAGATCGCCGGCCAGATCGAGGCCATCCGGACAGCGTTCGAACAGGTGAAAGAGCGTGACCGGCTCGCCGCCAGGGACGAACTCAAACGGGCCCTCAAGATGGAGATCTCCGGCAAGCTGTTTGGCCGGGATGAATACTGGAAGGCGTGGTTCGCCAGCGATTCAGCGGTGGTCAAGGGCGTGGAAATGATCCGAAACCAGCAAGCCTATAACAAATTGCTTGGCAATACAAAGAAATAACCCATCAACAATCAAGATCCATCAGGAGGTTTGAATGCCCAAAACGAAATTCGTCTACTCCTTCGGAGGCGGCAAGGCTGAAGGAACGGCCAAAATGAAAGAGCTGCTCGGCGGCAAGGGTGCCAATCTGGCCGAGATGGCCAACCTCGGTATCCCGGTGCCGGCCGGCTTTACCATCACCACCGAAATGTGCACCTATTATTACGAGCATGGCAAGAAATATCCCGCCGACCTTGAGAAGGATGTCGCGGCCGCTATGACGGCCGTTGAGAAGATTATGGGTGCCAAATTTGGCGATGTCGAAAACCCGCTGCTGCTTTCGGTCCGCTCGGGCGCGCGCAGTTCCATGCCGGGTATGATGGAGACCGTCCTCAATGTCGGTCTGACCAGCAAAACCATCAAGGGCCTGATCAAGAAAACCAGCAATGAACGTTTCGCTTATGATGCTTACCGCCGCCTCATCATGATGTATTCGGATGTGGTGATGGAAAAAGCCGCCGGCATTGAGCCGGCTGAGGGCAAGGGTATCCGCCAGCAGCTCGAGCACATCATGGCCGCTCTGAAAAAGGAGAAGGGATACGCCTCCGACACCGACATGACGGCAGCGGATCTGAAAAAACTGGTCGAGGCCTTCAAAGCCAAGATCAAGGAAGTTCTGGGCAAATCCTTCCCTGATGATCCCCAGAAGCAGCTGTGGGGCGGCATCGGCGCGGTCTTCCAGAGCTGGAACGGCAAGCGCGCCATCGCCTACCGCCGCATCGAGGGGATTCCCGATGAATGGGGCACCGCAGTCAACGTACAAGCCATGGTCTTTGGCAATATGGGCGACACTTCCGCTACCGGCGTGGCCTTCACCCGCAATCCGGCCAACGGAGAAAACAAATTCTACGGCGAGTGGCTGATCAATGCCCAGGGCGAGGATGTGGTCGCAGGCATTCGCACACCGGCCCCGTTGAACGAGGCAACCAAGAACGAACAGAACAAGCACATGGCCTCCCTGCAGAAAGCCATGCCCAAGACCTACAAGGATCTCGATACGATCCGCACCAATCTGGAAAAGCACTACAAGGACATGCTCGACATCGAGTTCACCATCCAGGAAGGCCGGTTGTGGATGCTGCAATGCCGCGTCGGCAAGCGCACCGGCACCGCCGCCCTCAATATGGCGATGGATATGCTCAAGGAGAAACTGATCGATGAGCAGACCGCCGTCATGCGCCTGGCGCCGTCCCAGCTCGATGAACTGCTCCACCCGATCGTCGATCCGGCAGCCGAAAAGAAAGCCGTGGCGATCGCCAAGGGCCTGCCTGCGGGTCCCGGCGGTGCTTGCGGTCAGATCGTCTTTACTGCGGCCGATGCCGTGGCGTGGGCTAAACAGGGCAAGAAGGTATTGCTGGTTCGCGAAGAGACCAATCCTGAAGATGTCGAGGGCATGCGCGCTGCCGAGGGCATCCTCACCGGCCGCGGCGGCATGACCTCCCATGCGGCGCTCGTGGCCCGCGGCTGGGGCAAATGCTGCATCGTCGGCTGCTCGGCGCTCCACATCGACACCGCCAAAAAAACCATGAAAATCGACGGCAAGGAGTACAAGGAGGGCGATTGGTTCACCCTCAATGGCACCCGGGGCCACGTCTATACCGGCCAACTGGGCATGATCAACGCCTCCGAGAATCCCCGCTTCGTCCAGTTTATGAAGCTGGTCGATAAAAATCGCCGCATGAAGGTGCGCACCAACGCCGACACCCCTGATGACGCCAAAAAAGCACTCGAGTTCGGCGCCCAGGGCATCGGCCTCTTCCGCACCGAGCACATGTTCTATGGAAAGAATTCGGAGAAGCCCCTCTTCGCCCTGCGCAAGATGATCATCTCCAAAACCGAAGCCGAGCGCCGCAAGGCGCTTGATGAACTCTTCCCCTATGTGAAGAAGGACATCAAGGCCACCCTGGAGGTGATGGACGGTCTGCCGGTGACGATCCGTCTGCTCGATCCGCCCCTGCATGAATTCGTGCCCCAGGAGGCTGAGAAGCGCACCGAGCTGGCCAAGTCGCTGGGCATCGATGCCGCCGAGTTCATCAAACGCGTCGAAGGACTGCACGAAACCAATCCAATGATGGGCCATCGCGGCGTCCGCCTCGGCGTCACCTTTCCCGAGATCACCGAGATGCAGGTGCGCGCCATTTTCGAGGCCGCTGTCGAGCTGACCCAGGCGGGCAAGAAGGTCCATCCGGAGATCATGGTGCCGGTAGTGTGTCACGAGCGTGAACTGATCGATCAGAAGGTTCTTGTCGACCGGGTTTACGCCGAGGTTTGCGCCAAGTACAAGGTCAAGGCGATCAAGTATATGTACGGGACGATGATCGAAATCCCGCGCGCCGCCCTCCAGGCGGGCAAGATCGCCGGCACGGCCGAGTTCTTCTCCTTCGGCACCAACGACCTGACCCAGATGGGCTTCGGTTTCTCGCGCGACGATATCGGCGGCTTTGTGCCCGATTACGTCGAGAAGCGAATCCTGCCGGCCGATCCCTTCAATATTCTCGATCAAGAAGGCATCGGCGAACTGGTGCAGATCGCGATCGAGCGCGGCCGCAAGGCCCGACCGGGCCTCAAGATCGGCATTTGCGGCGAACACGGCGGCGAGCCCTCCTCGGTGGAGTTTTGCCACCGCGCGGGCATGGATTATGTCTCCTGCTCGCCCTACCGCGTCCCCATCGCTCGACTGGCGGCTGCCCAGGCGACGATCCGCGAAAAGAAGTAAGTTCGTTTCACCGCATCCAGCCCCGGGGTCTGCAGGCCCCGGGGCTTTTTATCGATTGCCCCCAGAATGGAATAAGAGAACGAGAAGTCTGTCGAGTGGACAACAAGAAAAGATTGCGCATTTTTTGCGACTTTGACGGCACCATCGCCAAACGCGATGTGGGCAATCTCGTCTTTGCCCATTTTGGCAGCGAAAGCCGCTGGTGGCGGTTGGTCGGACTCTGGCGGCAGGGTCGGCTGGAGGGCCGCGAGATGTGGCGGCGCCAGGCCGAATCCATGCGTCTGACCGAGGCGGAACTGGACGCCTTTGTCCGGCCTTTGGTCATCGACGCCACGTTTGCCTCCCTGGTGGCCTACTCCCGCGAGCGGCACTTTCCACTGGCGGTAGTCAGCGACGGCATGGATGCCTATATTGCACGCATCCTTGCTGCGCATGGATTCTATGGGATTCCCCTGCGCACCAACCGGATGATCCTGGAGCCGGAAGGCCGCGTGCGGCTCGAGTTTCCTTGGTATGGCCTCGGCTGCGGCCAGTGCGCCAACTGCAAGGGTCTCCACGTCCGCAGCGAGCGCCGACCCGGCGAGACCACGGTTTATATCGGCGACGGCCGCTCCGATATCTGCGGAGCCCGCGAGGCCGATATTGTCTTCGCCAAAAAGGAACTGCTTGCATGGTGCCGCGAGACCGGCCGGCCGCATTACGCTTTCACTTCGTTCGCCGATGTCCTGGCTCAGCTGCAGCGGGACGAAACCGAGTGAGCGGCCGGATGTGGCGCTTTTTTCCCCTGAAAAGGCTTGCTTATAAGGGTTTGGTTTTCTAAGTTGATTTGAGAAAAGGAGAGAACCTTGGAGATCCAATTCTTCGGTGGTGTGCAGTCCGTAACCGGAACCATGCATGTCTTGACGATCCGCGGCCAAAAGATACTGCTCGATTGCGGCCTCTATCAGGGCAAACGGGATGAGTCGTTCCAGCGTAACCGGGAACTCCCCTTCGACGCTAGGAGCATCAACGCCATGGTCCTTTCCCATGCTCATATCGATCATAGCGGCAATATTCCCCAGCTGGTCAAGCTCGGCTACTCCGGTCCCGTCTATTGCACCCATGCCACCCGCGATCTCTGCAGTATCATGCTGCAGGATGCCGGGCATATCCAGGAGAAGGACGTCGAGTTTGTCAATAAGAAGCGCGTTCGCAGCGGCATGAAGCCCGTCATGCCCCTTTATACCGCGCACGATGCGCTGAAAGCAATGAACCAGTTCATCAGCGTGGGGTATGAGCGCACGATGCCGATTGCCGATGGAGTCTCCGTTACCTTTTTCGATGCCGGGCATATCCTCGGCTCAGCGATCACGCGACTCGACATCAACGACGACGGCAAGCCCCTCACCCTGATCTTCAGCGGCGACCTCGGCCGGCCGGGCATGCCGATCCTGCGCGATCCGACCATTTTCCAGGAAGCCGATATCCTCTTCACCGAGAGCACCTACGGCGGCCGCTTCCATGACGACTATAGCACCGTCAACCAGAAGCTGGCCCAGGCAGTCAATGACACCATCCAACGCGGCGGCAAGATCATCATCCCCGCCTTCTCGGTCGGCCGCACCCAGGAGATCGTCTTTGCGCTGCACCAGCTCACCCTGGCCGGCGAAATCCCGGAAATCCCGGTCTTCGTTGACAGTCCCCTCTCGGTCAACGCCACCGCGGTCTTCAGGGCCCACCCCGAATGCTATGATGAGGAGACCGCCGAGTTGCTCGAGCGCACCGACGATGTCTTCGGCTTCCGGAAGCTCCACTATGTCGAAACGGTCGAAGAGTCCAAAAAACTGAATGACCTACGACAGCCCAGTATAATCATCTCCGCCTCGGGCATGTGCGAAGCCGGACGGATCCTGCACCATCTGCGCAACAACATCGAGGACGAGCGCAATACCATCCTCATCGTCGGCTTTATGGCCGAGAATACGCTCGGCAGGAGACTGGTGGAGCAGGAGCCCTCGGTCAGGATCTTCGGCGAGGAATTCCGACTCGCGGCCCAGGTGGTCAAACTCAACGCCTTCAGCGCCCACGCCGATCACCGCGAGCTGATCCAGTGGATCAGCCACTTCGACCGGGAGAAACTGGACCATCTCTTCATTTTGCACGGCGAACTCACGGGCAGCGAAGCGCTGGCACAGGGACTGGCCAGCCTGGGACTGAAAGAGGTGCGGATTCCCGAACGCGGAGAAAGTGTTGAGGTTCATGCCTGATAAAAAAGCCCGGAGAGGTGATGCCTTTCCGGGCGAAAACGGGGCCCCCTTCGGGTTCTGCCGCTGCGCGGCTATTTTTCAATGATATTACGGTAGACCTGCGCATGCACCGGATCGATGACCATCAGCGTGCGCAGGGGCGTTTTATCCTGAGCGCGGCGGAAGACCTCGACCATTTCAATGTAATGCGCATTGAGAAACATCTTGGCGTATTCGTTGTCCGGTTCCTTCGACACGATCTTGTCGAGCATCTCAACGGCCTTGCCGATAAACTGGCGGGCTTTGGCATTGTCCTCCTTGACCAGCGAGAGGCCGTAAAAGTAGTAATCGACCATTTCACGGAAAGGCAAATGCTGTTGGCTCGTTAAATAGGTAATCTGCTCCAGCCTGCGATCCCATCCCTCAATGTACCGGCCCAGCCCGAACTTGCTCTGTTCTGCGATATTTTTGGCCTTGAGAAAATAATCCGTGCCACCCAGGCTCGACCATTTGTCGAATTCCATGCCCAGGATGATATAGACGAAATAGTCGAGCATGCTGGTGAAGGAATTCATGACATTCTCGTCGTGGTTGAGGATGTCGGTGCTTTGATAGGCGAATCGCCAGCGCTTGTCGCTCAGCTGCATGTCATACTTGTTGCTGATGACGATCTGGCCCTTGTAACGCTCCTCGGCGCTGGTGCTCATATCCTCGAGAATGAGTTGGACATCGAGGTAGACGATGGTGTTCCAGGGATCGTTGGTCCAGTTGTAGGCATTAAGATAGTGCTCCACCTTCTCCTTGAAATCGCGCAGTTTGTCCTGACGGTCCAGCGGCAGGGTGCGCAGGTCTGTTGTAACGACCGCTTCGATCCGCTGCGCATGGAGGGTGCCGGCGGTGAAGAGCAGGAGGAGCAGCAGCACCATTATGCTGCGACCGGTTGTATGGGGGAACTGAGGCATGAAAGACTCCGGATTGGGGCGCGTTCAGGGGCCGGTACGGCGGCCGCCGGCCCTACCCTATAATATTCCACATTTTTACGATTATTACAAGCTTTTTCCTCTTGCAGGTAAACGCGGAAGAGGTCTCCGGCGTTCCCTGCTGATTTTGTTTCTGCTGCCAGCGGCGGATCCCGCGGGTCTGCAGGCCGTGGAGGATCCTGCTCCAGGATGCCGCTGGCAAGCCATGGGCGGGGCGGGTGTCGCCAGTGTTCTCCTGCGGGAAGCCGTCTGGCAGAATCCGGCCGGTCTCGCCGGCGCCCCGCTCTGGCGGTTGAGCAGCACGCTGAGCCGTCCCTTTGGCCTCGCTGAGCTCGCCAGCGGGCAGCTCGGCGCCAGCCGGTCCTGGCGCACGGCAGGGCTTGCCGCAGCCTGCTGTTATTACGGTTGTTCCGCCTGCCGGGAAATCACCACCGCCTGCGGTCTCGGTCATGCTTTCGCCCCCGGCCTGGCCTTCGGTTTGACCTTGCGCCATCTGCGCATCGCCATCGAACGCTATGGAACGGCCAGCGCCCTGCTCTGCGATTTCGGCGGCCAGCTCCGCTGCTCCGGCCGCCTGTGCGCAGGCTTTTGTTTGCGCAATCTTGGCAACGCCGTCATCGGCCGCTGCCGGGAAGAACTGGCCCAATCGCTGCAGAGCGGTTTTGCGTACACCGCCTCACCATCCACCTCGATCAACGCCGATCTAGTCCTTGAGAAGGGGCAGACCATCGCACTGCACTGCGGCGCGGAGTACCTGCTGAATGAACGGTTGGCATTGCGCGCCGGATTCAATTCCGCCGGGCAGCGGTTCGCCGCGGGTTTTGCGCTGCAGCTTCAGGCTCTGGACATCGAATACAGCGTCACAACCCACCCCTGGCTCGGTCTCAGCCATCAGTGCGGGCTCTCCTGGTCCGCCGGCGTGCGGAGGGAGAGGAGGGTGCCATGAAGGCGCGCCTGCTGGCCGCGGCCCTGGTGTTTTTGGGCAGTGGTGCCCTCCGCGGACAGGAAGAAGCGTGGGAAGAACTGATCGATCCGGAGACGGCCGAGGAGCGGGTCGAGTCGCTCATCGAATTTCTGGAGTGGCGCGAGGGGCATCCTCTTGACATCAATCGCGCCCGCGCCGGCGACTGGCTGGAGTTCCCCTGGATCGATACCGCCACCGCCTCTGCTCTGGTTGCCGCGCGCCACGCTTCGGGCGGCTTTCGCCGCGTCAGCGATCTGCAGGCGATCCCGGAGCTCGACGAGGCGGAGTACCGTCGTCTGCTGCCTTACCTTTCCTGCCCGCTGCCGGGGGGCCGAAGGAAGGCCCTGAGTCTGGAGGGGCGGCACCGCTGGACCCTGGCCCGGCCGCAGGAGGCGGGCGCTGCGCTCTATGCAGGGAGTGCGGCGCGCCTCTACCAGCGCCTGCGTTTCCGGATGGGGCAGACCTTCTCGGGCGGAATGCTCTGCGAAAAGGACCCCGGCGAAAAATCTCCCGCTGATTTGTTTCGCGGCGGCCTCCTCGTGGAGATGCCCTGGCTCTCCAGCCGGCTGTGCCTGGGATCCTTGCGGATCGAAAGCGGCCGCGGACTGCTCTTTTCCGGCCGCACCGCGTGGGGCAGCGGCACGGATCCCGTCGCGGGATTCCGGCCGCATGCGCTCCAGCTGCGCCCCTCCTTGTCGGCCGGCGAAAACGGCGGCCTCGATGGCGCTGCCCTGACTATCGGGGGGTGGAGCAATGAGCTGCTCCTTTTCGCCGGGCACGCAAGCTGGGATGCCACTCTGGAGGGCGAATGCATCCGGGCGCTGCAGTGGAGCGGCCTGCACCGTAGTGCGGCGGAACAGGCCGCCAGAGGCGCGCTGCATGCGAGCAGCTATGGTCTGCGGCTGCAGCGCCGATTCGGGGGACGCCTGCGCCTGGCCGCAGCCTGGCAGGAGGCGCACTATTCCCGCGCGTTTGCCGTGGATCCGGCCCTTGAAAAGCGGCATGCCTTCAGCGGGCGCCGCAACTGGAACAAAGGGCTCGAGGCAGAACTGCAGCTCAGCAGTATGACCGGTTTTGCGGAAGCGGCGCTTTGCCGCAGCGGTGGTGCTGCTCTGGAAGCCGGAGCGCTGCTGCATGGGAGATGGGGTGAGGGCCTGCTGCTCTTTCACCGCCATGGCGCGGCATATCACCGCCTGCTCGGGGCAAGCGACGAGGAGCTGCGAAATACAACGGGCGGGCGCCTCGCTCTGCGTTTCGATCTGCCGCGGCGGATCCGGCTCGCCGCCGCCTGCGAAATCGGCCGTAACCTCGCGCCCGCCTGGCGCCAACCTATGCCGGCCATCCCGACTACTCGCTATACCCTGACACTGAGCTGGCAGCCCCTGCCGGCATTAACCTGCCTGCACCAGCTCCGCTGCAAGGAGAACACGCTGATCGAGGCGACAGAAGACGGCTTCGGCAACGACATCAAGGGCTGGTGCAGCCGCCGTCTCTGGAGCGCTGCGTCCCAGCTGGAATATCAGACAGGCCGGATGCGTTGGCGCACCCGCCTGGAGTATCGCCGCTTCCGGATCGCCGCGAAGGGCCTGGCCAGGCTGGCCGCTCCCGACAGCAGTGGCTGGATGCTCTACCAGCAACTCGGTTTCACACTGGGGAGAGGCCTCGCCCTCGTCGCCCGGTACCAGTTTTTCGATGCCCGCAGTTATGAAATCCGGATGTACATCTATGAAAATGATCTGCCCGGCGCGCTCGCCTTGCCCCTGAATTACGGCCGGGGTTGCCGGGCGTTTCTGCTACTCCAGTGCCGGCTCGCGACTGCGCTCCAGCTCTCAGCCCGATGGAGCTGGCAGCCTTCGGAGCCGGAGGGCACGGGACAGAAGCTCCGGCGCATTGCGGCGCGGCAGAGCCTGGGGGCGCAGCTCGACTGGCGTCTGCCGGGCCGGTGATCACGCCCACCCAGGGCGCCTCCGGCCAGGCGACACTTTGCTGTTGACCATGGTTCTATTTTTTAGTACATTATGGCCGCATTTATTTCAGGGATCTCCTTATGGCATGGCAAAAGATGGCACAGGCTCTGGCGCTGCGCCGCTACCGCAGGCGTGCTGCGAGGGGGAGCAACGCCCTCAGCTTCAGCGCGCTGCTCCAGGAGGCGCAACGGGTTCTGGTGTGTCTGCCGGAGCAGGCGGCGGAGTATGACCGCCTTGTGTCAGCTTTGGCGGAGATCCGCAAGACTTTTCCCAAGGCTCAGGTCACCTTGGTGCAAAACGGCGCGATTCCCGTCTCCACCGAAATGGCCCGTGGATTCCAGCTCATTGTCTGGGGGCCTGCTGATCTCGACCGCAGCGGCGGGCCGAACAGCGCCTGTAAAAAGCGTATTTTCAATGCTCCCTACGACGTGGCCGTCGATCTCAACCGTGCGGTGCATTTCTTCAGCCTCGCGCTTGTGATGGAAAGCGGGGCTCCGGTCCGTGCCGGTTTTGCCGATCCCGCCCGGGAGGAGTACTACTCTTTTCTCTTTCGCTCGGGATCTCCGGATCCCCTGCGGGCGTTTTCCGGGCTGTTGGCCTATCTCGGCCGGCCCAAAGCCGTCCCCTCGCCGCTCACAGCTTGCTGATCCCGATCCCGTCCCGAATACCGTCTCTTGTGGTTTTTCCGCACGCAACTGCTTTCCGTCCCTCTACCCGCTGCCCGAAAGTCCATCGGTTTGGCTGAACTCCGGCCACTCTCTCACGCCAATATCTTATAACTTCTTAATCTTACTCACAAAAAGACCATATAATCTGGGCACCAAATTTGCTGTAGCCCAAAGCGCTGCCGGCCTTCACGACGGAAGGCGACATGGAAAAGGGGGAAAAGGCGTGGCATCTGGACGGGCGGGGGGATGGCAGAGAATCGGGAGAGACTGAAGGAGCGCTCTTGTTGTCGAGTGTAACGCCGGGAAAAGCGGCTGGCAAGGGGTCGGCGTTTGGGCTGCTGGGCGAAAAACGCCTGAAGCGGCGCATCAGAGTGCTGCGGCTGGTGATCCGCTGGACGCGATTGTTATCGCATCTTGGTGGCGGCGACGAGGCTTTTCTTGCCTTGGCTCCCTTTTTCAAGCGCCATTTCAGCGTCGACGGGTTTGCCCTGTGGGTGCGCGAACCCGGCCGCTTTAAGCTGGCGCTGGCGTGGCCGCCGGTTCTGGAGGAGGCCGCACCGCTGCAGCTCTCCTGGCGCAATGGCCATATCTTGACCCCGCGCGAGGCATTCGCCCTGCCTGCGGCTTATGCCAGCCGTCTCGATCTGTTGATTGCCCGACCGGGCGACGCTCCGTTGGGCTGGCTCATCCTGCTGCGCCGCAAGGAGACCGCGTTCACCGTCCGCGAGCGCAATCTGTTGCGCAAGCTGATGGAGCTTTTTGCCATGCATCTCTCCGCGCAGGTGCGCGTCCGCGACGCCGAGGCCCAGGCCATGACCGATGTTCTAACCGCGATCTGGAACCGGCGCTATTTTGCTGACCGTTATCCGGCCGAGTTGCAACGGGCTCGTCGCTATCACCGCAGTCTCGCTGTGCTGATGATTGATCTCGACACCTTCAAGGCCTATAACGACACCTATGGCCATCTCGCAGGAGATCAGGCCTTACGGGTGGTCGCCCAGGTCCTGAAAAACAACCTGCGCGCCTCCGACATCCTCTGCCGCTATGGCGGCGAGGAGTTCGTCGTGCTGCTCCCCGAAAGCGATCTTGATCACGCGCTGCTCGCTGCCGAGAAACTGCGCCGGGCGGTGGCTGCCGAGCCCCTGCCGATCGGCCACGGCATGAGCTGCGGTCACGCTACCATCTCGATCGGCGTCGCGGCCTGTCCCGAAAACGGTGAAGGGGAGACCGAGCTGCTGCATCAGGCGGACCGGGCGTTGTACCAGGCCAAGCAGGCGGGACGCGATCGCGTCCTCGGCGCCAGGGAGACTCTCCCCTCAACGGCCCTCACGGCCGGCATGCAGCAGCGTGATTGCCCTGCATTCGTTAAATGATCGGCTTTTGGCCACTGCAAAATAGGTGCCGCTGCTCCATTGTTGAATCCCCTCCGGCCAGGTCAGCCGGATCCTACGGTCGCTTCCTGCGGCCACTCTCCCCTGATAGAGAAGTGCCACTTCCCGCCCCAGCAGGTCATAAAGGCGCACGGTGACCCATTCGGCTTCTTTCAAATCAAAGGCGACGGTCAGATTCCGGTAGTCGCCGGCAAGGACCGGATTGGGGAAAAGGCCCCGCAGCCGCGCAGATTCCGGCAGCACAACCGGCTCCTCCACTTTGGTGGATTCGACAGCGGCCAGCGTCTGCACCACGCCCCAGCCATAGTCGAAGTCCGGGGTCTGGCGGCGCGTCGCGGTCTGGCGCATGGCTTGGAGGATCTCCATGGGGGTCAGGGCCGGATTGGCGCAAAGGATCAAGGCGGCGCAGCTGGCGGCGATCGGGCAGGCGGCCGAGGTCCCGGAGACGTAGCTGTAGCTGGTGCCGCTCCCTGCGGCAGGCGGCACGGCCACGCAGGCGACGCCGATGCCGCGTGCCACCACATCCGGCTTGATCCGGCCGTCCGCCGTCGGCCCGCGGGAACTGAAAGAGGCGATGTTGCCCTTGCTATCCACTGCACCCACGGCAATCACGCTGTCTCCGTCTGCCGGGGCGGAGATATAGTGCCAGACATTGTTGCCTTCATTGCCCGCCGCAACCACGACCACCACGCCCTTAGCCACCGCCAGGTCAGCAGCGCGCGTGATCGGCGCCGTTTCTCCGTTCATATCCGCATAGGTGTACCAGTCGATGTAGCCGAGGCTGGTGCTGATGATATCCGCACCGAGACGCTCGGCCCACTCCGCCGCAGCGATCCAGTGATCCTCTTCCGCCTGGATCTCCTGTGAGACATCCTCGGTTTTGGCGAGGAGGTACTCCGCCCGCGGGGCACCGCCGATCAGGTTGCCTGGCTTGTTGGCGGCGAGAATCGAGAGCACCATGGTGCCGTGGCTGTTCTGGTCGCTGCGCTCGCCCGCCTGATTGTCGAGGTTGTCGTCGTCCTGAATGAAATCATGTTGGGCCACGACCTTGAGGGAGTCGAAGGCCTCGTGGGTGAGCCGGAAGCCCGTGTCGAAGACGGCAATGAGGACCCCCTGGCCGTAATAGCCCATCTGGTGCACGGCAGGGATCTGCACCTGTTCATTCTGCTCGAGGCTGAAGCCGTAATCCAGGGGACGGTCGGCGGCGCGGGAGGGTTTTTGCAGGATCGGCTCCGCCTGGGGCAAAGGCTGGTACCCGCGCAGGACCGGCTGGATGCGGGCGATGCACCCTAGCGCGGCGGCTGCTGTGATCTGTTCCGGAGTGGCCGCGGCGCTGACGCCGTTGAGCCATTGAGAGATGACCACGGGACGGATGCCGAGGGCGGTCAGTTGTTCCAGATAGCCGGAATAGACCGGGAGATCGGTCGCATCAACCAGGGAGCCGGCCGGGGCGACCTTTGCGCGCCGTGCCAGGGCCCGGGGAGAGAGCCCGGCCTGGGCGTGCGCCAGCGCCGCTTTTTCGAGGCTGTACGGTCCCTTGTCACGGAAGAAGAACCAGGTGCGCGGGCCCGCGGATTCGTCCGCCAGGAGGATGCCTGCCTGCAGGAGCAAAAAAAGCAGGATCGGCCGAACCAGGGCCGATCCTGCACTGAGACAGCGAGGATTTTTCATATGCCGGATCTATCTCTTTTCCATATAGGCTTTGGTAATGTAAATCGGCGCGACCGGGGTCGAATTCTCACCCATAGCCGACAGGGTGACGGCGGCGTCGCCGATTTTTTGCAGCACATCGAGGCCCTCGATCAATTTGCCAAAGGCGGTATACTGGCCATCGAGCGACCGGGTGCCTTCGCGCGAGAGGCAGATGAAGAACTGGCTGCCGGCGCTGTTGATGTCATCACCGCGGCGCGCCATCGAGAGGATGCCAAGGTCGTGCGGCGTATCATTGAATTCCGCGGGCAGGGAGTAGCCCGGACCGCCCTCGCCTTCATTGCCGATGATGGCGTCCTTGCTGTTGATATCGCCGCCCTGGATCATAAAGCCCTTGATGACGCGGTGGAACTGTGTGCAGTCGTAATAGCCGGCCTTGACCAGGCGTTTGAAGGAGGTGCAGGTCATCGGCGCCTTGTCGGTGAAAAAAGTGGCCACCATCTTGCCGTAATTGGTCTCGAGGACCGCCACCTCATGGGCTTCAACCGGCTCCATCGGCGTCTGTTTGACTTTTTCCAGCAGCTGTTGGATCTGGGCGTCGCTCAGCGGCGCGCACTCTTTTTGCGCCCGGGCTGCCGGTTTGGTCTCCCCTGCTTCTTTTTTGCCACAGCCCGCCGCCACCAGGGCGGCGCAGGCCAGCACCAGCACTATCTTTTTCATGCGCTTCTCCTCCGTTCGTGGGTCGCACCTTCTCCCCGCCAGCAGCGGGATGTACCGCAATAGATACAAAAAAATAGGCGGATTCGCAAGCGATTTTTCGGGCAGGATAAAGAGCGAGGACTAAAACGGCGCACCGCATTTTTGCTTTGCAAACCCCGCGAATATTTCCTATTTTCATTTTATGAATACCCCGGCTGCTTCCCATTCCTTCGCCCAGGTCGTCTTCCCGGTGCCGGTCGATCATGCCTACACCTATCTTATCCCCGGCAAATTCCAGGAGGACCTCCAGCCCGGCATGCGCGTTCTGGCGGAATTTGGCCCGCGCAAGTCGACCGGCTTTGTCGTCGCACTGAGCCCGACCGCCGATCGCGGCGATTTGAAAGAGATCGAGGAGGTCCTCGATCCCGTGCCGCTCTTCACGCATGAGGTCCTCGATCTGGCGCGCTGGATCGCACAATATTATCTCTGCGGCTGGGGCGAGGTGCTCAAGGCGGCGCTGCCTTCGGGGATCCACAAACATTCGGTCAAGGTGGCGCGCTTGACCTGCGACGATCCGGCCCGGGTCGCAGAGCTGCTCGAGAAGCGCGCGCCGCGCCAGGCGCAGATCATCCGTCAGCTCGCGGCGAAGAATCCCCTGCCGGTCAAGGAACTCACCAGCCGCGCCGACGCCGGCAGCATCGATGCCAGCCTCACCAAGCTGCGCCAGGCCGGTTTCATCCGCTATGAGCTGATGCTACCCCGGCCGCGCGTGGGCCAGAAATTCGAGAATTTTGTCCAGACCGCCGCTGGCTGCACCGACGAGAGCCTCTTCGCCCTCGCCCAGCAGTTGCGCAAATCCGCCCCGCGCCAGGCCGCCCTCCTTGACTATCTCTGCCAGCACGCCGGCGAGGAGTTCAGCCGCAGCGACCTAGCGCGCGAAGCGCGCGTCCCCCTCGACGCGGTCGCCGCCCTCGAGGCGCGTGGAATTCTCGATCGCCGCCGGGCTGCGGTGCAGCGCGACTATTACGGCGCCCTCGAGGTGGAGCCGCCGCTGCAGCTCAAGCTCAACCCAAACCAGCAGGAGGCCCTGCGGGTTATCCGCGAGGAGCTCGATCGCCGCGAGTTCGCCACCGCCCTGATCCACGGCGTCACCGGCAGCGGCAAGACTCAGGTTTATATCGAGGCCATCGCCCGCGTCATCGACGAGGGCGGGGCCGCCATCGTCCTGGTCCCGGAGATCGCCCTCACTCCGCAAATGGTGCGCCGCTTTCGCTCCCATTTTGGCCGCCTTGTCGCGGTTTTTCACAGCCGCATGTCCCCGGGCGAACGCTACGATTCCTGGCGCGCCACCTGGGAAGGCAAACACCGCATCGTCATCGGACCGCGTTCGGCCATCTTCGCACCCCTCGCCGATGTGCGCCTGATCATCGTCGATGAGGAGCACGAACCCTCCTACAAACAGAACGATCTTACCCCGCGCTACCACGCCCGCGATGTGGCGGTGATGCGCGCCAAACTCAACCGCGCCGTCGTCGTCCTGGGTTCGGCCACCCCCGCACTGGAATCCTATTTCAATGCCCGCTGTGGCAAATACCGGTTCATCTCCATGCCCGGCCGCATCGACGACGTCCCCATGCCGAAGATCACCTTCGTCGACATGCGCAGCGAGCCTAAAATCATCGGCAGCAAGGACCCGGTGATCCTGTCGCGCTTCCTCCGCCAAAAGATCGACGAAAAGCTGGCGCGCGGCGAACAGATCATCCTCTTCCAGAACCGCCGCGGCTTCGCCACCCTCTTCAAATGCAGCAGTTGCGGTTATACCGCCGAATGCGAGAACTGCTCGATCTCCCTCACCTACCACCTGCGCGGCCGCCTGCTCAAGTGCCATTATTGCGGTTTTGTCCGCAAAGCCCCGGAAGTCTGCCCGCAGTGCGGCGGCCTCGACCTCGCCTTCCGTGGCATCGGCACCCAGCGCATCGAGGAGGAGCTCAAGAGCCTTTTTCCCGGGATCAAGTCGGTGCGCATGGATCTCGACACCACCCGGGGCAAGTATGCCCACGATCGCATCCTCACCGCCTTCGGACGCGGTGAATACCAGATCCTGCTCGGCACCCAGATGGTCGCCAAGGGACTCGATTTCCCGCGCGTCACGCTGGTGGGCGTGGTCTCGGCCGACTCGGAACTCTATTTTCCCGATTTTCGCGCCGGCGAGCGCACCTTCCAACTTCTCACCCAGGTATCGGGGCGCGCCGGCCGCAAGGAGCGCCTGGGTGAGGTGGTGATCCAGACCTATTCACCGGACCATCCCTCGCTCTTTTTTGTCAGCACCCATGATTATCCGCGCTTTTACGAATCGGAGATCAAGGAGCGGGAGGGCCTCGGCTATCCGCCCTTCAGCCGCATGACCCATATCCTCTTCAAAGGCGAAGAGGAGGCCGCAGTGCAGCGCACCGCCGAACGCATTGCGCACTATCTGCGGCCGGGCAGCGCCTACCGCACCCTCGGCCCGACACCCTCGCCGCTGGCGCGGCTCGAGGGACTCTATCGGTACCAGATGCTGCTGATGAGCCTGAAGGAGAGTGATGCCGGCGGCAAGCGGATGAAGGATGCCCTCCGCCGAGCCCTCGAACAGTTCCACGAGCACCACCGCGCCCGCGGAGTGCAAATCATCATCGATGTCGACCCGATTTCGATCATGTGACCTTGATGGAGGTAACGATGAGGAGAGTGTTTTTTGCGATCATGCTGCTGGTCATCAGCCTGCCGGCGCTGGCGGGCGGGACGGCAGCTGCAACCGACCGTGCGCGCATCCTGATGATCAATCCCTCGCAGGGCGATCTCGAGTCCATGATCCGGATGATCGAGACCGGGGTGGTCCCCCTCACACGACCCGCTTTGACGGCGGTTTATGGGGCGCGGGTGGAACGCAACCTTGCGACCATCCAGAGCCGTATCGCAGAACGTGCGCTCCCCTGGGTCGATTTCGAGATCGTTGCGGGCGAACTCACACCGGAGAATCTTTATGGCGAGAATCCTTGCACTGGAGACTTCCGCCGCCTCTGCATGCAAAGCGATGCCGCGCTCTTTTACGGTGGTGACGATCTCCCGCCAGCCTGCTACGGGGAAAAAAGCAATCTCCTGACCGTTCTCGAAGCCCCGCAGCGCCATTATTTCGAGCTCTCTTTTCTCTTCCATCTTCTCGGCGGCAGCCAGAACCCGGCCTTCAGGCCCCTGCTGGAGGACAAGCCCGGTTACATCCTGCGCGGGTTTTGCCTCGGCATGCAAACCTTGAATGTCGCGGCCGGCGGTACGCTGGTACAGGACATTCCCAGCGAGATCTACAAGTTGCATTATGTGGAGGAGTATCTCGCCCTGCCCACGGAGAAGCGCCACGACAACTATTGGTCCAAACTGGACCCGCACGGCAATTTCTTCTGGTGCCATTTCCAGCCGCTCCGTTTCGTACCGGGCGGCTTCTTTGCGCAGGCGATGCATCTGGGTCTGCAAGAGCATCCCCTGGTTTGCAGCAGCCATCATCAGGCGGTCCGGAAGCTGGGTCGAGACCTCCAGGTGGCGGCCACCTCGATGGACGGCAGGGTGGTGGAGGCGCTGACGCACAAGCGCTATAAAAATGTCCTCGGGGTGCAGTTTCATCCGGAGCAAAGCGCGATCTATGAGCCGGAGGGGACTGGTCACCAGCTCAGTCCGACCGATACCACTCTGGTGACCATGCACGCCTATCTTCAGCAATACGGCAGCGTGGACTTTCACCTTGCCTTCTGGCGTCAGTTCGCCGCTCTGCTGCAGGCGGCGGAGTGATGCCGCTGCGAACTCGATGAAATAATTACCGGCTGATTATTGTATTACTAACGAATTTCAACGCATTATCTGACCTATTCCGGACCCATTGAGGATCGACATGGAAAAAAAGAAATTGCTGGAAATGTACCGTATGATGCTGCTGATCCGCCGTTTCGAGGAGCGGACCGCGCAGATGTACGGCATGCAAAAGATCGGCGGCTTCTGTCATCTCTACATCGGCCAGGAGGCAGTCGGTGTCGGCGCGGTCTCCGCCCTCCGCCCCGGCGATCAGTTCATCTCGGCTTACCGCGATCACGGCCACATCCTCGCCATGGGCACCGATCCCAATCTGGTGATGGCTGAACTCTTCGGCAAATCCACCGGGGTTTCGAAAGGCAAGGGGGGCTCGATGCACCTCTTCGATGTCGGGAGAGGCTACTACGGCGGTCATGGCATCGTCGCCGGACAGGTGCCGGTAGCCACCGGCATGGCCTTCGCGGCCAAATACCGCAAAGAGGACAAGGTAGTGCTCTGCTCGATGGGCGAGGGCACGGTGCACCAGGGCGCTTTCCACGAATCTCTCAACCTTGCGAAGCTCTGGCACCTGCCGGTGATCTATCTGATCGAGAACAACCGCTACGGCATGGGCACGCCGCTCGAGCGCGCCTCGGCTGTCTGGGATCTCTCGCAGAAAGCCTGCTCGTACGATATGGCCCGCGCCACCGTCGACGGCATGGATGTCCTGGCCGTCCACGATGTTGTCGCCGAGGCGGTCGTCCGCGCCACCCGCGACGGTGAACCCACGCTCATCGAGGCGCGCACCTACCGCTTCCGCGGCCACTCGATGTCCGATCCGGTCCACTCTCACTATCGCACCAAGGAGGAGGTGGAAGATCAGAAAAAACAGGACCCCATCCACCTCTTTCAGGAGAAATTGATCGCCGAGGGCGTGCTGAAGGAAGAACGGATCAAGGAGTACGAGGATGAGATCAAAAAAATCGTCCTTGATGCCGTCGATTTCGCTGAAAAGAGCCCGGAGCCTGCGCCCGGAGAACTCTATACCGACATCCTGAGCTGAAGACCCGCCGGCAGCCTTGCACGCACAGCGGCCGATGTGGAACTACCTTGAACTGTATCGAAATAAAAATAGAGAGCAAATCATGCCAGTACTGACGTTTCGTGAAGCTCTGAACCAGGCCATGGCCGAAGAGATGGAGCGCGATCCCAATGTCTTCCTGATGGGCGAAGAGGTAGGTTATTACCAGGGTGCCTACAAGGTGAGCCAGGGTCTTTTGGAAAAATTCGGTCCGCAAAGGGTGATCGATACCCCGATCGCGGAGCTTGGCTTTGCCGGCCTCGGCGTCGGCGCCGCCCAGGTGGGCCTGCGCCCGATCATCGAATTCATGACCTGGAATTTCTCGCTGTTGGCCCTCGACCAGATCGTCAACAACGCCGCCAAACTTCGTTACATGTCGGGCGGCCAGATTAAAATGCCTATTGTTTTCCGCGGCGCCAACGGCTCCGCCCATCAGCTCGGCGCCCAACACTCGCAGTCGCTCGAATCGTGGCTCTGCCACATCCCCGGACTGATCGTCATGGCCCCGAGCGTACCGGCCGACGGCAAGGGGATGCTCAAGGCGGCCATCCGCGACGACAATCCCGTCGTCTTTTTCGAGAGCGAGGTGGCCTATGGCTACAAGGGCGAGGTGCCAGAGGGGGAGCATATCGTGCCGATCGGGGTCGGCGACATCAAACGCGCGGGCAAGGATGTGACGATTATCGCCTGGTCCAAGATGATTCATGTCGCCCTCGAGGCCGCCCATATTCTGGCCGCTGAGGGGATCGAGGCCGAGGTGGTCGACCCGCGCACCCTGCGTCCACTTGATGAGCAGCTCCTGGTCAGCTCCGTCGAAAAGACCAACCGCTGCGTCATCGTCGAAGAGGGCTGGCCGTATGCCGGCGTCGGTGCCGAGATCGCCCACCGTATCTATATCAACGCCTTCGACCATCTGGACGCCCCGATCCTCCGCGTCACCAGCGAGGACGTGCCGATGCCCTATGCGGCCAACCTCGAGCACGCGGTGGTGCCCAGCGCGCAAAAGGTGGCCGCTTCGGTGAAAAAAGTACTCTATGTCTAGCTGACGGAACGGAGATAACAGCATATGGCGAGCAAACTCACGATGCCCAAGCTCAGCGATACCATGACCCTGGGCGTCCTGCTGAAGTGGCATAAAAGAGAAGGCGAAACCGTGGATGCAGGCGAGGTGATCGCCGAAGCTGAAAGCGACAAGGCGACCATGGAACTCGAGGCCTTCGATGCCGGCACGCTTCTCAAGATCGTCGTCCCCGAAGGCGGTAAGGTGCCGGTGGGCGGATTACTGGCGATCATTGGCGAAAAGGGGGAGGATATCACAGCGCTGCTGGACGCTGCCGCGACTGCGCCTGAAGCGGCGGCCGCCAAAGGGGCGGAGCCGTCGGCCGCATCGGCCGCTGCAGTGAAAAGCGAGGCGCCGCTCCCGGTGACACCAGTGCCGGATATGGCCCCCGCCGACGTCATTCTCACCAGCGACAGCGTCCGGATCAAGGCCTCACCCCTGGCGCGCAAGATCGCCGCGGAAAAGGGCATCGATCTGCGCCGGGTGCAGGGGAGCGGCACCGGCGGACGCATCATCAGCCGTGATCTCGCGGCCATGCCCGCCCAGGCGTCGGCGGCCGCCGCTGCCGCACTCGCGATAGCAGCGCCGGCGACAGCCCCGGCCGGCCGCAGCGAACAACCCCTCAACACCATGCGGACCGCGATCGCCGCGCGCATGTCTCAGAGCAAGAGCACCGTGCCCCATTTCTATCTCACCATGGAGATCGACATGGAGCGGATGGTCGCCCTGCGCGCAGAAATGAATGCGGCGCAGAGCGAAATCAAGATCAGCTTCAATGACCTGATCGTCAAGGCGGCCGCGGCTGCCCTGGTCAAACATCCGCGCGTCAACGGCTCTTTCGCCGGCGACCGCTTCATCCTGTACGGGCAGACCGACATCGGCCTGGCGGTGGCCCTCGAGGACGGCTTGATCACCCCGGTCGTGCGCAATGCATCCGCCAAAAGCATCGGCCAGATTGCCATGGAGTCCAGGCTGCTGATCGAAAAGGCCAAGGCGCGCAAGCTGACGCCGGAAGAGTACACCGGCTCGACCTTCACCATCAGCAACCTCGGTATGTTCGACATCGAGGAATTCAGCGCCATCATCAATCCCCCCGAAGCGGCCATCCTGGCCGTCGGCGCGATCCTCGAGAAACCCGTTATCCGGGAGGGCGTGGTTGCCATCGGACGGCGCATGAAAGTAACCCTTTCCTGCGACCACCGCATCATCGATGGTGCCACCGGAGCGCTTTTCCTCAAGGAATTCAGGACTTTTCTCGAGAATCCGGCCCTGCTGCTGTTGTAAAGAGGGGGTTATTCGGACGCAGCCCGCTGTCTGCGCAGCTGACCCTTGTAGCGGGCGCGGATACGAAGGAAATCCGCGTTGTAGAGACCCGATTTGAAATCGGGAAAGGCCCAGGGGGCGGCCAGATAGGCCCCCTTTTCAAAGTGGAGGGTGGGGTCGGCGTAGATGCCCTGGTCCAGGTAGATCTTGTGGGCGTTGTATTTGGCCGAGGCGAGGACCAACTTGTCGTAATCGATGTAGCCGGGATCGAGGTTGACCTTGCGCAGTCCCGAGACCGCCAGTGCCTCCTCAAGGGCGTTGCAGGCGATCTTGATCCCCGCCAGGGCTCCGGGGCTGATCAGGGGTTCGAAGGCGACAAAAAGGCGCTGGATCGGGACGCCCATCTCGCGGTTATAATACCCGGTGATCGTGAAAGGGTAGAGGGCACTGCGGTAATCGATGCGGCCGTAGCGCTCGGCAAGAACCTCGAGAGCGTCGGCGAGGCGCTTTTTATCGCTGAAGAGGATGCCACAGATCAGTTTGACGGGAGCCGGCTCAACGGGTTTCATTCTCCCTCCCTTTTTCTGTCCCCAATGGCCCCGGCCGGTAGATACCATGCACCTTCTCCAGTTCCATATTCTCCGCCAGCGCAACTTGCGCGCGCTCGATCCACTCCGGAGCGATAGCAAAAAGCTGTGAGACCACCCTCGGGTACTCCTGCTTGAGCCGGCGTTTGCGCTTGCCCTCAGGGGTGGCGATCTGCAGATAATCGTCGTGCAGGTAGACCAGTCCCTCGGCGCGCAGCTGGGTCAGACAAATGCCGTGCATCATCCCCTGATAAAATGAGTCGAGCCAGTGCTGCAGAAATTCCGCCGGCGGGGCGGATCGGTCTTCAAAGGTATAGCGCAGTTTTTTGACCTGCCGGTCGAAGGTGGAGAGGGCATAGCGTTCGCGCGCATGGTCATATCGCAGCTCGACGCCCGATTGCGGGCTGGTGTGAATGCTGGAGCGGTCACGATGGAAGGCCATGGCGCGGGTGAGAAGATAACCGGGATCAACCAGGAATTTGCCACCCTGCAGCTCGACAATCAGGGCGCAGTGGACATTACGACGGGAACCCATATCGGCCATCACGATATACGCGCTGTACCCGAGGTGGAGCAGGATGCACTGGAGGAAGAAGGAGAGTGAAAAACAGGTGCCGCCGAGGTTATGGCGCACATAATCGTCCATGACCTCCTCGGGGAGACGGATGCGCTCGATCGTGCGAAAATGGTGGTTGAGCTTGACGATCTTGCTGATGTTCTCATACGGCAGCCGCGAAAAATGGAAGAGCACCTTCTCGAGCTGGAGGTGGTCGGGCGCGCCGGCTGCGAGGCCGAAATGGCCGAGAAAATGGCGCACCGCAGCAGCATGGCGCCAGGGATTGAGAGGGGGGGCGAGTGGGTCAGTCATGGAATTCCTGAAGGTTGCGGCATGTGCCCTCAGAACTTGCCGTCCATCCGGAATTCCGCCGAATCGAACCAGAATCCGGATTGGGTGATGGAGTCGTACTCGGCCTGCAGCAGATCATAGTGGTAAAGCTCCTGCTCGCGGACGAAAGAAAAGATGCCCGCCACGGCTTCCTCGCGGGCGCCGGCGGCGACCCGGCCGTAATACTCGATGGCTTCCCGTTCCTGCTGCATGGCGACGCGCAGGGCCTGGAGTTCATCCATGGAGTCATCGCGGATCGACTGCCGGGCCTTTTCCCCGAAGACCGGCAGCGGCGGGTGCTCCGGGAATTCCTTGAGCCACTCGCGCCAAGCGCCCAGACCGGCATCCGCGTCGAGCATGCGTTCGAAGGTGAGCAGGTGCAGGGTCTCTTCCTTGGCCAGCCGCGCGAAGACGGCCTTGCCTGTGGCCTGAGCGGTCTGTTCCGCCGCCTGCAGATAAAAGGCCCGGCCTGATTTTTCCATATCGATGGCCATGCGGATGGATTCCGCCAGGCGCGCGAGCTCTTGGGTCATAAACACTCCTTTTTTGTCACCCATCAACCTTCTCAATCTAACACTACGCACGGAAAGAAGCAAATAAAAAACCAAATAATGCTTGATTCGCGCGCGGGTATGTGCTATATTCTACATATCGCAGAGGAAGTGCTATGCGCTGGGGCATCATTTCGGATGTGCATGGAAATCTGCAGGCTCTCGAGCAGGTGTTGCGCGCTGTTGATGCCGAGTCGTGTGACGAACTTTTCTTTCTGGGTGATGCAGTTGGCTACGGTCCGCAGCCGGATGAATGTGTAGCCGTGCTTGGCGACCGGGTTGTGCTTGCCATCCTCGGCAACCATGACGATGCCGTGCTGGGGCGGACCAATCCCTTTTCCTTCAATGAATATGCCTTGCGAGCCGCGCTCTGGACCCGAAGGACGATCACGTCGGAGACGCGAGCCGCAATCGCAGGCTATACGCTCATCGGACGGCGGGAGGGCGACCTCTTCGTCCATGCTTCGCCTGCAAATCCTCGTGCCTGGGAGTACCTGCTCTCCATCCGGGAAGCGGAACGTCAGTTCGCCGCTTTCACTGAACCGTTCTGCTTTATCGGCCACTCCCACATGCCGGGTGGCTTTATCTTAACGCCGGAGGGGCGGATTACCGCCTTCCGTCCGAAGCGGCTCCTGCTGGACGACCAGTTTCGCTATATCATCAATGTCGGAAGTGTTGGACAGCCGCGCGACGGCGACCCGCGCGCCTGCTTTGTCCTCTATGACCGGGAGAAAGGACTGATCGAGTTCAAGCGGGTGGAGTATCCGGTCGAGCGGACGCAAGCCTTGATGGCCGAGTCTCATCTGCCTGACTTCCTGATCCAGCGCTTGCAAAAGGGTTACTAAGAGAGTGGGCGACCAATGGAAATGCAGCAACGCAAGAACGGCAAACGCGTGGTCCTCTCACAAACGGCTTATCATCAGATCGCTCATATCCTTGAGGAGCTGCTGAGCCGCTCCCAGGCGCGTCTTGCCCTCTTCGCCGATATGAACGGCTATCCGGTGGTCCATCGCGGCGATGCCGATACCCTGGACCTGGCTGCCCTCACCGCCCTCGCAGCCGGTGATTTCGCCGCCACCGCCGAGATCTCGCGTCTGATCGGACCAGAGACGCGCTTCCGGTTTCTCTATCACGAGGGCAGCCAACGCAGCCTCTATCTCTGCGCGGTGGGGTCGGACTATTTCCTCCTGGTGGTTTTCGATAATTCGGTCGCGCTGGGCATTATCCGGGTGCTCGCCCATTATGCCGTCGAGAAGATCGGCCGCTACCTCCAGTCGCTGAAACAGGAGAGCGAGCAAACCCGACAGTTCCTCGATTTCGAGTTCCGCGATCTGCTCGCAAAGCAGCTCGACCGCAGTCTGCGGCCTCGTTGATATGCATATTGACTGGCTCCGGCAAGAAATTGTCTTCAAAATCGTCTATTACGGTCCCGGTCTCGGCGGCAAGACCACCAATCTGGAGTATTTGCACGCCCATCTGGAACCTGCACTGCGCAGCCGGCTGGTGGTGCTGAAATCACCCGAAGAACGCACCCTCTATTTTGATTTTTTCGAACTTTCTCTTGGCGCCATTAAGGGCAAGAAGCCCCGCTTTCATCTTTACACCATTCCGGGGCAGCTCTATTATGCTCCAAGCCGCAAGATTGTCCTCCGTGGCGCAGACGCGGTGGTCTTTGTCGCCGATTCGCAATCATCCCGGCGGCAGGACAATCTGGATACGCTGATGGACCTGGAGCTGAAGCTGATACAGCAGCAGAAAACCCTGGCGCGTTTCCCCTGGGTCCTGCAGTACAACAAGCGCGATCTGCCGGAGATCGAGACGGTGGCCGAGATGGAAGCGACGCTCAATTTCCTCCAGGTGCCCTATTACGAGGCCGTCGCCACCCGGGGAATCGCCGTATTTGAAACCTTGCGCGGCGTCATCCAATTGCTGCTGAAGCGATTATGAACAAAGAGACGAGAATGGCCCAGCCCGCATTCCATAGAATCGGTCCTGAACCTGCCCTCCCTTTTCACGAAGCAGCCCGGCGCGAGATGCAGGAGATGGTCCGGATCGGCGGGTTCGATGCGGTTTATCTTTTCAGCCGCGAGGGCTTGCTGCTCGCCTCGCATGTGGCCAGCAGCGGGCTGCTCCGCGAGGACCATGCCGTCGAATTTGCCGTGATGATGGCCAAGCTGAAACCGGTGATTAAAAAGATGAGCGGCCTTGGCGCTCTCAAGGAAACGGTCATCGAGGATGGCGAGGGCAAACGGCTCGTCTTCCGCTATCTCTCGGTATTCGGCCAGACGGCTCTGTTGCTTCTCGTCATCCCGGCGCAGCGGAGCTACCGCGGCCTGGCCAATCGGCTGTGCCGGCTCATCGAAGCGCAGGCGGTTCCGTGAGCCCGGCAACGCCAGCCCCGGCCCGTATCGAGGAGGTTGGCGGATCCATCAAGCCAAGGGCCATCGCCACTCTCTCGTGGATCCTCTACGATCTGGCCAATACGGCCTATTCGATGAACGTTGTCTCGCTTTACTTTGGCACCTGGATCATTCTCAAACTCGGCCAGAGTGATTTCATCGTCTCTTTCGCCAACTCGTTCTCAATGATCCTGGTCGCATTGACCATGCCAGTGCTGGGGGACTGGTCGGATCTGCGCGGCGGCAAGATGCTGTTGCTCGGGCTGTTCACCGGGATCTGCATCGCGGGTACCGCGGCCCTCGGCCTGCTCGGCACCCATGTAAGCAGCCTCAGCCTCCTCATTCCCCTGGTCATGATGGTTTTCATCCTGGCCAACTACAGCTACCAGGGGGGGCTGGTCTTTTACAACGCCCTGCTGCCCGCGGTGAGCACGCCGCGCACCATCGGCCGCGTCTCCGGATACGGCGTTGCGGTCGGCTATATGGGCTCCATCATCGGCCTGGCTGTGGCCGCCCTTTTCGTCGACGGCCAATTTTATGGACTGCGGATTCCCGGCATCACCGCCGGCGGTACTACCGCCGCCTTCGTGCCCACAGCGCTGGTTTTTCTGATCTTTGCCATACCTGTTTTCCTCTTCGTCAAGGAACCCCGCGTGCCCTTCGGGGAGCAGGCGGCCTGGAACCTGAGGGCCTCGTACCGCAAGACCTTCAAGGCCCTGGTCGATTCCCGTCAATATCCAGGGTTGCCGCGTTTTCTGCTGGCCAAACTCCTTTACGAAGACAGCATCGAAACGGTGATCATCTACATGGGGGTCTACACCCAGGCGGTGATGGGCTTCACCCTGGCTGAGGCCAACCAGTTTTTCATCGTCATCATTCCCTCGGCCATTGTCGGCTCTGCGCTTTGCGGCATTCTGACCGACCACTATGGCCCAAAAAAGACCCTGACGTGGGTCATCATCCTTTGGGTGGTCAGCCTGACGGTGGTGATCAGCTCGAGCAGCCGTGCCCTTTTCTGGGTGTCCGGTTGTATCATCGGCATGCTGATGGGATCGGTCTGGACCTCGGCCCGGCCGCTGCTCATTTCGCTGGTCCCCGGCGAAAAGCTGGGTGAGTTTTTCGGCCTCTATGCGCTCTCGGGGAAAGTAGCCGCCGTGGTGGGGCCGATCATCTGGAGCAGCGTCACTTGGGTTCTGGCTTCATTCGGCCCGGCCGTCAAATACAAGGCGGCGATTGCGGCCCTGGCGCTGAATATGGCGGCCGGCGCCTGGCTGCTGCGGCGGGTGCCGGATCACCACCAGCGGCTGCCACGGCATTGAACCGGATGCATGCTGCTGTTTCAGGATAGTGCAATGTCTTGTGCGGAGACGACAGCGGCACATTGCATAAATATACAAGGCCTTGTTATTTAGCGGTATGGGTTACGGTTGGCGTGCAGCGGACGGAACTTTTCATGGAATGTTATTTGCATGAATGGTTTACCTTTTTCGCCTAGACAACGGTGTTATCTCGGGACCCGGCTCGCATAAGGGAATCGCTATGACGGATCTGAAACGGTATTTTATCTTCTCGACGGATGCCAAGACCATAAGCACGGTGGCCTCCAGCCTTGCCGCAGCGGATGGCCGCGTAGTGCGCAGCAACACCGAGGCAGAGTTCCGCTATTGTCTGCAGCAGATTGCCACCTTCGACGCGGCGATCGTGGACATCAGCGCGGAACGCCGTCATTTCGAAATGATCGAGGAATTTGTTGCCCATTTTCCCACCAAGCCCCTTATTGCCATCGTCGCAGCCGCGGATCTTAACTCGGCGATGCAGGCGATCCGCCTCGGCGCTACCGATTATCTGCTTCAGCCGGTCCTCCCTGAGGAGGTCCCTTTGGCACTCCACCGCGCCCTGCAGCTCGATCTCTCGCCACAGTTCCGCATTGCCCAGCGGTTGGGCTGGCGCCGCGAACGCGACCTCGGCCCGGTGGTCGGCAGCGGCGAGGAGATGCTGCGCATTTTGCAGACAATCGGGGAACTCGCCCGCAAGGAGACCCACATCCTTTTCTGCGGTGAAGAGGGCGTCGGCAAGACCTACTTCGCTCGTCTTCTCCATTTTCTCAGCCCGCGCCGCTTCCAGCCCCTGTTGCGAGTGGCCTGCGCCAACAAAACCTCCGGCGATCTTCTCCTTGAACTCTTCGGCACCCGTGGCGGACTGCTTTCACCTACCTACGACGCCACCCTGCTCCTCGAACAGAGTCATGCCTTGCCCGTCTCGGTGCAAAACCGTCTTGCCCATTTCATCGAGGAACAAAAACAGATCCAGCCCACCTCCGGCATCCGTCTCCTTGGCCTTAGCACCGACGCCCCGGATGAGGCCGCGGAGAATCTCTTCAACCGCATCGGCGCCAGCCTGGTGCATCTGCCCAACCTGATGCAGCGCCAGGCCGACCTGCCGCGCCTGTGCCAGGTCCTGCTCCAACAGATCACCCCGGAGCTGGACCTGCCGAATCGCGAACTGCAGCCCGAAGCCCTTTCGCTGCTGCGCGGCCAAACCCTTGCGGGGAACATCCGCGAACTCAACACCATCTTGCAGCGCGCTGCCATCATGAGCCGGACCATGTGGATCGAGTCGCAGGCCCTGCAGGCCGCCGGTCTAGAGACCGCTGCAGAACACTCCTCGATGGTCTTCGGCGCCCCCACCACGCAGTTGGATGACGTCGAGCAGGTGGTGATCCGCAAGGTCTTGTTACAACACAACGGCAATGTCAGCCGCACCGCCGCTGCCCTCGGCATCAGCCGCGGCACCCTTTACAACAAGATGAAAAAATACGGCCTGATTTACAGCGAGTCGGAGTCGCCCGCGGCGCGTGAGTAGTAAAAAAGAATGACATTGTCGCTAAAATGAACGATTCGCCGGACCCCGCCTGGTCTCCGTCGCTGATTACATTTATGTAACCCCATTATTTTCAAAGATCGTTCTCCGTAGTACTCCATCCCGCCTTCTGGCACGCAGATTGCTATTTCTGTCGCATAATGTGCCGTTGCTCCGGCACACACACCGTTCTGCAACTTCGCCGATCCTTTTCAACCATGGGATTCGTATGGGCACCTTACGGAAAAAGCTGCTGGCGAAAGGAACCCGCATCCTCGATCTTGGGGTCCTACTCGGTACCTTGACGGGCGCTGCGCTGCTGCAGGCCCGGCTTCTGACAGGGGGATGGCACCTCCATCTTTCGCCTGAAATCATCACGCCTGCAGGGGGGCTGGCCCTCGCTGCGCTCCTCATCGCCTGGAACCGCCTCTTCGCGCACTTTGGTCTTTACGAGATCCGCCGTCTCGATGGGCGCGCGCGCGAGTGGTTCGACATCGCCAGGGCTGTCACCCTCGGAACCCTGATTGCTGCAGCGCTGGCCCTGCTGATCACCGCGGCGCCGGGCAAGGAGTATTTTCTCATCTTTTATCCTCTCTCGCTGATCGCTGCGATCGCCAGCCGCGCCGTGGTGCGCGAAGGGCTGGTCTTCTTGCGCAACCGCGGCCGCAATCTGCGCGACGTTGTCTTTGTCGGCAGCGGCCCGGAGGCGGTTGATCTCGCACAGAAGGTCCTCTACCGCGCCGACCTCGGTTACCGGCTGCGCGGCTTTGTCGATGACCATCCCCAGAATACCCGGCTTTGGCAGGGCAAGTGGTTGTGTACTCTGGATGCCTTTCCTGATTATCTGGCGCGGCACGAGGTTGACGAAGTTTTCATCGCCCTGCCCGTCCAGACCTACTTTGAACAGATCCGCCAGATCACACGGTTGTGCGACGAGGAGCGCATCCCCTGCCGGGTGCCCTCCGATCTGATGGACCTGAACACGGCGGGGACGGCGGCCTACGAACTCAACGGCATCCCCATGCTTAACTTGCGCTGCTACGGTCAGCCCCGGGCCACCCATCTGCTCCTCAAGCGCCTGATTGATTTCATCGTGGCCGCGATGGGTCTCATCCTGCTGGCGCCGCTCTTTCTCGTGGTCAGCCTCCTCATTGTCTGCAGCTCGCCGGGACCTGTCTTTTTCAAACAGCAGCGTGTGGGTTTAAACCGCCGCCGCTTCCGAATCTACAAATTCCGCACCATGGTGGAGGGAGCCGAGGCGCTGCAATCCCAGCTCGAGCATCTCAACGAGGCGGACGGCGCGGCCTTCAAGATCGCCAGGGACCCGCGCATCACGCCGGTGGGGCGCTGGCTGCGCCGCACCAGCATCGATGAGATTCCCCAGCTCATCAACGTCCTGCGCGGCGAGATGAGCCTGGTCGGGCCGCGTCCCCTGCCGGTGCGCGATGTCAACAACATCTATGAACAATGGCCAAGCCGGCGCTTCACGATGCGCCCCGGATTGACCTGCCTCTGGCAGATCAGCGGCCGCCACCGGCTGCGCTTCAACGAATGGATGCGGCTCGACTTGAAATATATTGATGAGTGGTCGATCTGGCTCGACCTGAAAATCATGCTGCGCACCATCCCGGAGGTGGTCCGGGCCTCGGGCGAATAGGCCGGCCGGCACCGCGCGGATTTCTGCATTCGGCTCCTCCTGCAGGTAATTAAAGAGGTAGTTCGTTGTACTTTGACCCTGCAGTTCTCTGAGGAGATACCGATGTTCACTGCGTTCTTCCGATCCCGTCTGCGCATCCTTGGTCCGGCTCTCCTTGTGCTTGCTCTGGCGCCCGGCCGGCTGCCGGCGCGGGAGTATCGGCCCCCCTTTCCCCGTCTGGTCTTCCAGCGCCCTGGCGGCATTGCCGGCGGGGCGGCCCAGTATTTTTTCAGCCGCTATGACCTCGCCATTCACGGGGGCGGCGGGATCAACGCCTATGCCCTCAACGATAGCATTCACGCACTCAATCCCAACACCATCATCCTCGGCACCTCGCGGCAGGGGATCTGGCCCGGCAATCCCGTCTGGCCGCCCGCTTGCTTTATCTATTCCAGCTGGTTCGACAGCTTGAGAGCTGCAGCACAGCCCGGCGACACCCAGATTCGCGTCAAATCGACTGCGGGCTTCAAAACCAATGCCCTCAACGACGATATTTACGCCCTGGTTGGCGCCAACGACTGGATCTCCTTCACCGGTTTCACCGACACCACAATCTACGGCATCCCCGTGAGTGGCGATTATGCCCTCAACGTCGTCCATGCCATCGGCGATACGGTCAAACGGCCATCGCGTTTTCAGGGTTTCGGCTATCTCCACAACGTCACCGCTTTTGCCCCGCCCATCAACGGCCAGCCGGTCTGGGCCTATTTTGTCGATCAGCGCTTCAATGCCGCCAAGCAGGATTTCAGCCGCTTCGATGGCGTCTTTTATGATGCCTTCCGCTTTTTTTTCTGGGGCGATGATTTCCAGTCCACCATCGACCTCGACTACAATCATCGCAACGATCTTGTGGAGAGCGGCAAGGGACTGAGCTGGGTCAATGCCCGCTGGGGCGAGGGCGTCCGTCAGATGATGCCCTATGAGCGGCAAAAATTCGCATCGCTGCATCCGGGCGAGCCGGTCGTCGTCGCCGTCAATATGGGCTCCGCCCAGGAGGGCGATCCCTATCCGATACGCTATTGCGACGGCATGGAGTGGGAGGGCTTTATGCGCTTTGCCTATACCGCCCCTGAACTCATCCGCGTCAACCAGCTCTGGGAGACGGCACACGACACCCTCTTCACCCTCATCGAAGATAACGTCACGAACTTGAACCAGAGCATGGATTATAAACGGATCCGCTATGGCCTGACCGCCGCTCTGATGTCCGGTGCCTATTATGGTATGACCTTCGGTAACGAGTACAGCCTCTCGCTCTGGTACGACGAATTCGACCTCGACCTTGGCTTTCCCCGCGGCGCTGCGCGCAAAATCCCCGGATTGACTGATGTCTATGTGCGCTTTTTCGACAAGGGGGCGGCGATTTGCAATGCCTCGGGCCAGAACGTCACGGTCACCAGCGCCATGCTGGCCGGTCTGCCAGGCTACCAGGGGCCCTACTACCGATTCCTCGGCGGGCAACGGACTCCGTTGACGCCAAGCATCAATAACGGCCAGCTTTTCACCACGGTTGACCTCCTGGGTGAAACGAAAATCCCGGCCAAAAATAACACCGGCGACGGTATCATCCTGCTGTCGCATCCTGATACGGTGGTGGCCGACATCATCGTCGGAACCTGCTATTTCAATGACACCTCGCCGGGGACCGCGCGTGCCCAGTTCGATGCCGGTTTCCGGCCGGTGCCGGATCGCGGCAACGAGAATGTTGATATCGCCTCCCGAAACCGCTGCTTCTCGCAGTGGGTGGCCTCGGACTCGACCGGCATCGGTTATTATTACAGCTCCCCGAACGAGAGCGCCGGCTGGGCCACCTTCCGTCCCACAATCGGCGTGGCCGGCTGGTACGAGATCAGCGAATGGCATCCGATGGTCGGAGAGACCCCGTCGGCCTATCAGGAGGCCGATAATGTGCCCTTCGAGGCGGTGGTAGCCGGCACTAAAAAGCTCAGCGGCATCATCGATCAGACCAAAAACTACGGCCGCTGGAACCGCATCGCCATCCTCTGGTTGCCCGGCGGCACCGGCAGCTATGTGCGCCTCTCCAACCGCGGCAACGGCTATGTCGCCGCCGATGCCATGCGTTTCCGCTATCTCAAGCGCGTGGTGCCGGACGTGACGCCGCCGCGGCGCCCTGTGGATCTCCGGCTGGTCCGGTAGGCCGCCGCGGCGGCCACTCCCGCCCTGCAACCTCTCTCGAACCCACCCAGTCCGCCTGCCCTCTCGCACCCACCCGCCACTTCGAGCAGGCGCGAGAGGGGCTGGCTTGTGCGCCACCCGCTCTCTCGCACCTACCCAGTCCGCCTGCCCTCTCGCACCCACCCGCCACTTCGAGCAGGCGCGAGAGGGGCCTTTGCTTTTCTTCTTTTGATCCCGTTCCCCCCTTTTGGCATAGTGTTTGCGAAATAGGAGGGCGGTGGGAGATCCTCACCATTGAAAATATTGAAGTAAGTATCGAAAATAATAGCCGAAATATGAATTTTCTTGTTCGTTGCGCAAACAAGTGTTTTGACATGAAACAGAACCACGCATCGCAACTGCATTGGAGGTTACCCATCATGAGAATCGCGTTGTCGTTCTCAAAAGCCGCAACTCTGGTTGTGCTCCTGACACTCGCTCTGGCCTTCACGGCTTTTGGGCAGGATCCCGTCACCGCCTATTTCGAAGGATCCGGCACTCTGAGCAGCACATCCTGGTCTGCCGGTGATTCGCTGGTCTATAATGGCAATCTGCATTCCACCAAAAAACTGACCGGGGCCAAACAGATCGCGGTCTACACAGGCAAGGCCAATGCCAATCAGGTCGACATCCGCTGGGCGCCCTCCGGTGACGGATGCGAGACCGCTTATACCGGCTACGGTGGGGTGGTCTTCATGCAAACCGCCAACTTCATGGGCAACGGCTATTTTGCCAATTATTACAGCGGGCAGATCAAGCTCTTCAAGATCACCGCAGGTGTGACCGCCAGCTCGGGGACGACGGCAAACGTCTCATCGCCGCCGACCATGGCGGCAGGTTCCCTGTTTACGGTACGGGTCAATACCGCCACCGGAAAATTCGAGTATTTTCTCGACGGCAATCCCCTCGGCTCGATTACCAACACCGATTATAGCCTCGCTTCCACCTGTTACGGCGGCGCCCTGCTCTACAGCGGTGCAGCGGTGGACAATGACATCGAAGAGATGACCTTCAGCACCTATACGCCGCCGACGACGACCGACACCACCGCCCCTGCCGCTGCGACGATCTCGGCAACGGCGGCCAGCTCCAGCTCGATCACGGTAACCTGGACCGCCCAGTCCGATGATGGCGGCCCGACCGGCACCGGCGCGGCGACCTCCTACGATCTGCGTTATAGCACCTCCACGATCACCAGCGCCAATTTCTCCGCGGCCACCAAAGCTACGACCGGCACGCCGAAAGCCCCCGGCTCGTCCGAGTCGGTCACGGTCTCCGGCCTGAGCGCGAGTACCAAATACTACTTCGCCCTGGTGATCAAAGATGAGGTTCCGAATACCTCACCTCTCTCCAATGTTGCCTCAGCGACCACCTTGGCCGGCGGCGGTGGCGGCGGGACGCCATCCACGGGTTGGAACAGCCCCATCGTCGATGATTTCAACCGGACTTCGCTCGGTTCCGACTGGTCCGCTCCCAAATTTGCCACTGAGAACAACGAATTGACCATCTCGTCGGCCAACGGCTACGGTCTGGCCGCTTTCGCCCGTTCCGGCGCAAACAAATCGGCCGGCGCCGATTCAATCAAGCTTTCGATGACCATGGGCGCCTCGGCCATCTATTACCAAACCAGCGGATATATACCAGTCGGTTTTGCCCTGATGCTGGATTCGCCCGCATCCACGGCCAATGGTTACTGGCTACGCCGCTCCGCAAACAAGCTCTCCCTCTACCAAATCACCGGCGGCGGTACGACGTTCAGCAGCCTCGTGAGTGAGACCAATGTGACCAAGACCGCTCCTGCTGCCGGGCAGAAAGTTACCGCCATCGTCAAGGTCAGCGGCACCTCCCTGACGGTTTCTCACTATATCGACGATGTGTTTGATGCGACACTGAATCTGACGTTGCCTTCGGCGCCCGGCGATACCTGGTACGTCGGCGTGGTGATGTACGAGGATGGTGTCAGCAATTTTAATATAGATAATTATTCGGTCTATCTTCCCAATCTCGGTTCAGCCAGTGCCAGCCGCATAGCCTACATCAGCGGCAGCAACCAGTCCGCGCCCATCAACCAGTACGTAGCCGATTCCCTCAAGGTCAAGGTGACCGACGATGCCGGCAATCCGGTGAGCAATGTCGTTGTGGATTTCCAGGTGACCCAGGGCAAGGGCACCGTCGAAACCGGCACCTTTGACGGCAAAATCTGGAAAGAGGTGGAATCCGGTTCGCTCGGCATCTCCATTGCCAAGGACACCACCTCGGCGACCGCCTCCGGTGGCCATTATATCAAAACCTCGTTCACTTCCGGGTATCGCTACAAAGAAGCGGTCTCTATTCCGGTCTATGTCCCTGAAGAGCGCTCCTACTATTTCTATCTGCGGTATAGAACCACCTCCACCAGCCGGAATAATGTGATCGTCCGCTACGGAACCGCCAAAACCGACACCCTCTACTGCGAAGTGACGGATGTCTCGGGCGCCTGGGCCTGGTACAAGTTTCCCAGCAGCTTCAAATTGACCAAGGGTTTGCAGAATATCCGCCTGGTTATTTATGAACCCGGCTGGGACTGGGACAAGATCGCTCTAATTGCCAGCGGCGTGACTGGCCCCTCCGGCTCCACCATGGGCGAGACCGGCCCGAACCTCTCCAACGTCTCCAACAGTGCCGGCTACGCTGCGGCGCGTCTGAAATTCGGCACCGACGCCGATACCAATGTGGTGGTCTCCGCCCTGGGCTACAAGGCGGACGGCACCACCCTGTTGACCGGTGCCCCGGTGACCTTCACCCTCGACCCGACGCCGGGGCCGGCTGTCGCGATGATCAAGGATCCCGAGCTCACTGATCCGATTCTCGGCACCCGCGATGAGACTGCCGGCGCCACCCTGATCGCTGACATTATTGACTCCTATGGCAACGGCGTCCCCGGTACCACGGTGAACTGGAGCCTGCTCTCGGGCGTCGGCGGCTCGCTCTCCAGCGCGACCTCAACCTCGGATGAGAAGGGCCAGGCTAAGGTCACCATGACCCTCGGACTGGTCGACACCCTCTTCAAGGTCCAGGCCGCGGCCACCGGCGGCGGCGGCACCGCCCTGACCAACTCGCCGCTGACCTTCACCATCAAGACCGGCAAGCCGCCCGCTTCCATGACCAAGATCTCAGGCGACCAACAGACCGGCATGGTCGGCGTCATGCTGCCCACCCAGCTCAAGGTAAAGGTGCTGGGCACGTCCGGCGGCAATTACCCCAACTACCCGGTGACCTTTACCGTCAAGAGCGGTGACGGCAAGGTGAGCTCGGTCGCAGCTCCGGCGCCGGTGAGCAGCCTCAAGGTGCTCACCGACACCAACGGCGAGGCCGCAGTCTACCTGACCCTCGGCGACAAACCCGGCACCACCACGGTCGAAGCCAAACTGCAGGGCCTGGCCGCGATACCGGTCCAGATCTTCACTGCCACCGGCACCATCGGGCCCCCGAGCATCCTGGCCATCGCCTCCGGCAATAATCAGAACGGCTCGATCGGTTTGCCCCTTGCCGATTCACTGGTTGTCAAGGTGACCGACTACAAGAACAACGGCATCGCCGGTCATCAGGTCAGTTTTTCGATCATTGATGGCACCGGCGCGTATCTCGAGACCGCCGGCACCCGCACCCTGACCCGCTACACCAATGGCTCCGGGCGCGCAGCGGTTTCCCTGATAATGGGCAGTGCGGTCGGCGAAGTTCACACCGTCCGCGCCACCGCCACCGGCCTGAATCCGGAGTATGTCACCTTCTCCGAGACCGCCACCAATCCGGTGGCTTCCCGGATCGAATATTTCTCCGGAAATGCACAGGATACCACAGTCACCGCCAGACTCTCCAAGCCCTTCGTCGTCAAGGTGTACGGCCCCTTCGATGCCGTCATCGCCGGCCATACGGTCCGCTTCAAGGTGGTCAAGGGCGGCGGCAATTTCGACGGCCTCAGCGAGAAGGCGGTGGTCACCGATGTCAGCGGCATGGCTGCGGCGACACTGACCCTTGGTAAAACCGCCGGCGACAGCGCCAACGTCATCGAGGTCTCCTCCTATCGCGCCGACCAGCCCGCAATGCACCTCATCAATTCGCCGCTGCGCCTCTGGGCCAGCGGCCGCGCGGGCACCGCCGCCAAACTGGTCAAGCTCGCAACGACGGACAATCAGAGCGGCCCCAATGGCCAGGAACTGACTCAGCCCATCAAGGCGCAGGTAACGGACGTCTATGGCAACGCCATATTCAACCACTCCGTCACCTTCCAGGTGGTCGGCTCGGGCGGCACCTTTGTCGATATCGACGGCGAGAGCACTGTCAAGACCATCTCCACCGGAACCGACGGCTATGCGAGTGCACGCTGGAAGATGCCGACCGGCTATCTTGGCTCTGTGCAGGTGCGCGTCGACGCTCTGCGCAATGACGGCGCGGCCTTGACCGATAGCCCGGCCTTTTTCAACGCCACTTCGGTCACCGGCGACGCCTACCAGATGGTCAAGTGGTCCACGCCCGACACCCTCAAGGGCATAGTAGGCAATGCCATCACCCAGAATGTCAAGGTGCGGATCACCGACAAGAACGGCCAGTCCAAGACCGGCTACATGGTCACCTTCACCGTGACCCAGGGAGCCGGCAAGGTCAATGGCGCGAGCTATGTGACCGTGCCGACCTCCGCCGACTCGGGCATCGCCCAGATCACCTGGACCCTCGGCACCACCTCCGGCACGGCCAACAACGTGCTCGAGGTCCGTTCCGGCGTGGTCCTCAATCCGCTGCTGGTCTTCAAGGCCACCGCCCTGCCTGATGTAGCCTATCAGCTGGTGCCCGATGCCGCGACGGCCAATCAGATCGGCAAGGTCGGACAACCCCTGGCCAAGGCGGTCCGCGTGCAGGTCAAGGACAAATACGGTAACGGCGTGCCCAATACCCCGGTCCTCTTCCATGTCAGCGGTGTCGACAGCCTGCGTGGCAGCATCAACGGCCTGGCCGAAACAACGGTCAACACCGATCTGGATGGCTATGCCAGCGTTTACTGGACGCTCGGCAAGCGCCCGGGCAGCAAGAACAACGCCATGGAGGTGAGCGCCCGCTATAACAGCACCAATCTGGTCAACTCACCCTATCTCTTTTATGCCAGCGCCATCGTCGGCGACCCGAAACTTTTGCTCATGGCAAGCGATACGACGCTCTTCCTCGGCATCACGGAAAACAAGCTGGGTGAGCTGCTCAAGGCAAGAGTGACGGACGAATTCAAGAACCCCATTGCCAATCATTCGGTTACCTTTACCGTGACCTCCAATGTCACCGCCGGCGGCGGCACCCTGGATGGCACCGTCAATACGACGGCGACCAAGACTACGGACAGCAACGGTCTGGTCTCCGTCCAGTTCTATCTGGGCAAAATCGCCGGCAACAAGAACAACCGCATCGAGGCGACCGCGGAGTACAACGGCGCCAAGCTCACCGGTTCGCCGCTGCTCTTTTTGATCTCCGGCACGCCCAGCAATGCGGATAACCTGGTTCTGTCGGCAGGCAACGCCCAGAGCGGCACCGTGGGCAAGTTCCTCGGCAGCGAGTTGGCGGTGATGGCGCGTGACAAATATAACAACCCGGTCAAGGGCCATCCCATCGAGTTCCGGATCATCGTCGGCGCCTCCGATTATGCCGCGCTCGGCACCGATACCGTGCTGACCAAGGTCATCAACACCGACGCAGACGGCATTGCCCGCGTCAAGTGGCGGCTCGGACGCACCGCCGGCCTGGACCGCAACGTGGTCGAGGCTACTTCAACCAACGGCACGGCGGCTCTGAAAAACTCGCCGATCCGCTTCACCGCTGTCGCCATGCCGGACATCACCGACGGCAAGCGCTCCAAGATTCTCGCCGTGGATGCCGCGGTTCCGGCGGACGGCACCACCAAGGCTTCCATCAAGGTCTCCTTGCGCGATAAATATGATAATGCCGTGACCGGAAAATATGTCACCTTGCTCCCGAATGACGCGACCACCTACATCACCCAGCCGCTGACCACGTCCGATGTCAACGGCGATGCGGTCGGATTCGCCACTTCGACCAGGGCGGGACGGAAGTGGATCAAGGCGCGCGACGTCAACAACAACATCAGCATCGCCGACAGCGTCATGATCACCTTCAATCCCCTCGGCGCCTACGAGATCGCGCGCGCGACCAGCAATGACGGCGATGCCCAGACCCGTAACGTCGCCACGGCCTTGCCTCTGCCGCTGCGTGTGGTCGTGCGTGACCGCAACGGTAACACCATCGCCAATCATCCGGTGACCTTTATGCCCACGCAGGGCGGCGGCACGATGATCGATCCGCAGGTCATCTATACCGACAGCACGGGCGTGGCCCAGGCGCGCTACAAACTCGGCAAGTCGGCGGGCGTCAATTTCGTCGAAGCCCGCGCGATCAAGAACGACGGCAGCGGCGCTGTCCTGAGCAACTCGCCCGTACGCTTTACCGAGATCGCCGTCGCCAACCCCCCGGCGAAACTGACGATCCTAGGCGGTGACAATCAGACGGCGCAGCCCGGCAAGGCCCTGCCGCAGCTCTTCAAGGTGCAGCTGAATGACATCAACGACTGGCCTGTAGCCGATGTTCAGGTCAAGTTCACCGTCCTGGTCAACAACGGCGCCATCACCAGTACCAATCCGGCGACCACCGACATGTACGGCCAGGCCACCGCCCAAGCCGTCGCCGGCAGTGGGAAGGGCAACACGCTCTATAGCGCCAGCCTGCCCTCCTATGCGGCCATCAGCGCGGTCACTTTTACGGCGACGACCACTTCTGGACCGGCCAGCAAGATTGTCTACCTCCTCGGCGGCGATCAGACTGGCACTGTCGGCCGCACCCTTTATACGCCTCTGGTGGTGCGCGTCGAGGATGAGTACGGCAACGCCGTTCCGGATTGGCCGGTCATGTTCAACGTGGTCGACGACGGCACGGTCTCCGGCAAGGGCACCCTCGACGGCGGCGTGACCGGCCTGACCGCCACCTCCAACGCCCAGGGCACCGCGATTGCCAACTACACCCTCGGCACACGGGCCGGCCTCAACAAGGTGCGCGCCTCGGCGGTCAATCTCAATCCCGCCTTCATCGAGTTCTTACTCAATGGCGAAGCCGATTATGCCTACACCATGGAGAAGATCGAGAATCCCAATCTCCGCGGCCAGGTTGGCAAGGTCATGCCCGATCCGATCCAGGTGCTGATCAAGGACCGCTACGGCAACCCGGCTCGAGGCGGTACTGTCCAGTTCGTCGTAGTGCCCGGCAGTGGCAGCATCGAGGGACCGAGCGTGGTGACCTCCGGCGCCGACGGCATCGCCAGCGCCCGCTGGAAGCTCGGCAAGCAGGGCCCCAACGAGGCGCTGGCGACGGCCAGCCTGCCCAGCGGTTCGCCGACGGTACGCTTCACCGCCCAGGGCGACAACCAGAACTATCCGGTCTTCGCGGCGCTGGGTTCCTACACCATCAACGAGGGTGAACACCTCCGCTTCTCGGTCAACGCCACCGATGCCGACGGCGACCAGATCTACTACAGCGCCGCCAATTTGCCCGACGGCGCCACCTTTGAACCGGACGGCAGCACTATTTACTGGTTCGACTGGACGCCGACCTTTGACCAGGGCGGCAAGACCTACGTGCCGGTCTTTACGGTGCAGGACAACCAGGGCGGCAAAGCCATCGATTCGGTGCGGATCACCGTGACCAACGAGAACCGGGCGCCGCGCCTCGTCGCCTCCGAACCCGCGACGGAGAGCATTACGGTCAAGTGGCCCAACTCGGTGACCTTCTCGGTTCAGGTCGAGGACCCGGACAACGACGCCCTCTACTACACCTGGAAAGTCGGTTCACAGGCGGTCTCGAGCTCCTCATCCTTCACCCTCAATTCCCAGTACTATCCCCAGGGCTTTTATCTGGTGACAGTGGAGATCTCCGATGCCGCACACACCCTGACGAAGTATTGGTCGGTCAATCTGCAGGTCAGCGTCGAAATGAAGAGTTTCACCTGTACCAGCGTCGAGTACGAGGGCGTCAGCCTCGAATGGCAGACGGCCGCCGAGAGCGACAACCTCGGATTCAACGTGCTGCGCTGTCGTACCGAGAAGGGGACGTATGAAAAGATCAACAGCGCCCTGATTCCCCCGGCGACGGACGGCAAGTATACCTGGATCGACCAGAGCGCCCAGGCCGGCGAGCGCTGGTATTACAAGCTCGAGGACATCAGCCGCAGCGGCGTGACCACCCAGCACGGTCCGGTCGTGGCGGAGATGCCGGTACCGAGCAAGTTCGAGCTCGCGCAGAACTATCCCAATCCCTTCAATCCGGTGACGACCATCCGCTACCAGCTGCCGGCGGAGGGACGGGTGCTGCTGCAGATCTACAATACCAACGGCCAGCTCATCCGTACCCTGGTCGATGGTGAGGTTCCGGCCGGATACCACCAGATCGTCTGGAACGGCCGCAACGACGCCGGCGCACCGGTGGTGACGGGACTCTATTACTACCGCATCGTCGCCAACGGCATGAGCGTGACCAAAAAGATGGCCTTGCTCAAGTAGAGTTGGCCATCCCCCGCGCAGTACAAAAAAGCCGCCCGATCCGGGCGGCTTTTTTTATATTGACGGTATGCGATTTTTTATTTAAGTTGAAGGATAATTTATTGCAAGGTGCACATAACCGGGTTTCCACCTGGCCCACCTGCAAAGAAGGATCGCTACGGCATGCAAAAAAGACTGTGGTATTTGGCGGCGCTGGTACTCTGTTTTGCCCCTTCGCTGCTGGCGGGGGAGGCCGAAGCCGCTGCGGGCGGCATAAACCTGGGCGAGGTGCTTCCGGTCTGGAGCATCATCCCCTTTCTTGGCATCCTGCTCTCGATCGCCCTTTTCCCGCTCTTTGCCCCCCATTTCTGGCACCATCATTACGGCAAGGTCTCCGCGTTCTGGTCGCTGGTCGTGGCCCTGCCCTTCGTCCTTGCTTACGGCCATCCCGCGCTCCATGAGATCCTGCACATTGTGCTGATCGATTACATTCCCTTTCTCATCCTGCTGCTCGCCCTTTTCACCGTCGCTGGCGGCATTCTGGTGGAGGGGACTCTCCGCGGCAATCCGCTGCTGAACGCCCTGCTGCTGCTGATCGGCACGGTGATCGCTTCGTGGATAGGCACCACCGGGGCTTCGATGCTGATGATCCGTCCGGTCATCCGCGCCAATTCCCATCGCCGCAGCAAGATGCACGTCATCGTTTTTTTTATTTTTCTGGTCAGCAACATCGGCGGGGCACTGACTCCGCTGGGTGATCCGCCCCTCTTCCTGGGTTTTCTTCATGGTGTCCCCTTTTTCTGGACCTTTAAGCTCCTCCCCGAAACGCTCTTCGTCGTCGCAATGGTCCTGGTGCTCTTTTTCCTGATGGACTCTTATCTCTACCACCGCGAAAAACAGGCGGGCACGCTGAAAGAACCGGCAGGAGAAAAGGTGCCGCTGCGCATCCGTGGGGCGCACAACCTCATTTTTCTGGCTGGTATCATCGGCGCCGTGCTGATGAGCGGCACCTATCATGCAGGAGAGGTCAAGATGCTCGGCATTCATCTTGGCTTGGCCAACCTGTTCCGGGATCTCGTGCTGCTGATTCTGGTTGCCCTTTCGTGGGCGACCACGGCCCGCGAGGTGCGCAAGAAGAACGAATTCACCTGGGGGCCGATCATCGAGGTAGCGCTGCTCTTCGCGGGGATTTTCATCACCATCATCCCCGCACTGGCGATGCTACGCGCTGGCACCCATGGCCATCTGGCCTTCATCATCAACGCCGTCAAGGAGCCCTGGCACTATTTCTGGATTACCGGCGTCCTGTCGAGCTTTCTCGACAATGCCCCGACCTACCTGACCTTCCTTAATACCGCGCTCGGCAATTTCTACGCCGGTTTGCCGGAATCCCAGGCCATTCCCGCCCTGATCGCTGAAAAGGGAATCTTTCTCAAGGCGATCTCCACCGGCGCCGTCTATATGGGCGCCAACACCTACATCGGCAATGCCCCCAACTTTATGGTACGCTCCATTGCCGAGGAGCAGGGCGTCAAGATGCCAAACTTTTTCGGTTACATGGGCTACTCCCTCCTGATCCTCATCCCGACCTTCATTCTCACGACCTTCATCTTTTTCTGACCCCATAATAAAAGGCGCCGCTGGATGCAGCGGCGCCCGGAGTTCCCTCCTTTGTGCTCCCCCTGGAGGCTGCCGCGGCGAAAGGCCGGCTGACAACGGGTTCGGGGGGCGTGAGCGGGCCTCAAATCGGCGGCTGGGCGTGACACTCCGAACACGGGGCCTCTTTCCAGCCGTCGCCAATATCCTCGGGATGGACGAACTCGAGCGAACTGCCGGCATTCGAATAGACCATCGCTCCGGCCTTGCCCTGCGCCTGGATGTCGTGACAGAGATTACACTCCTTGGAAATCACCCGTCCCTGGGCGCTGACGTGCTCACCATCGTGGCAGCGAAAGCAACCGGGGGAATTGAGATGGCCGATGTGGTCGGGATAGTCGTTCCAGGAGACCTTCATCCCCGGGAAGAGGTTGCGGCTGTAGGCCTTCTGGGTTCCGGCGAGTGCGCGTTCGATCAACGCTCCCGTCTCCGGGCTCTGCGCGCCGGCCAGGGTGGCGCCGAAGGTACGCAGGTGGGCGGCGATCCCGGCCTGGGCGGAGTCCGGGGTCCCGTAGGTGGTCATGCAAGCCTCCACCGCTGCCCGCTTGATGCCGGGCAGGGCGGGATCGATCTCGCCGGCTGCCATCGCGCTGTTGATGAAGCGGTTGGGATCGTGGTAGCCGTGGCTCGGCCGGTTATGGCAATCGATGCAATCCATCTCCCGGACTGGCAGGGCCGCCGTTTCAGAACCGGCCGACGGGCTATCATAGACTATTTTCTCGCCGTTCTTGCGGTTGGTCATGACAACGCGGGGGATCTCGAGCCGTTTTGCATCCGCCGCGAAATAATCGATACGGATGTCGGGATTGATATGCCAGTGGATCCCGGAACTTTGCCCCAGGGCGGCATTGCCGCTGCCCGTATTGAGGAGCAGATTGATTTCCCAGCGGGTGTTGTTCTCATCTGGAAGAAAATAGATCTCGCGGCGCAGCTGTTTGCCGTAAATCTTTTGCGGCCAGTGGCAGGACTCACAGGTTTCGCGCGCCGGGCGGAGGTTGGCCACCGGCACGGGAATGGGCCGGGGGTAGACATTCGCCAGGGTGGCATAAACCTGATACAAGCCGCTCAACTTGGATTTGACATACCAGTTTGCGCCCGCGCCGACGTGGCATTCGACGCAGGTCACACGAGCATGCGGCGAGTTCTGGTAGGCGGTGTGCTCCGGCTCCATCACCTTGTGGCAAAGCTGGCCGCAAAAGGGAACCGATTCGGTGAAATGATAGGCTTCATAGCTGCCGAGGGCGGAGAGGAAGAGAAAGATCGTGGTGCCGAGGGCGAATATGATTGTGGCGGTCCGCTGCTCGGGCTGGTTGAGATCGAGCACCGGGAAGCCTTTCTCCAGGGTCTTGCCCTGACGCCGCCGTCGGCGGATGAACTGCCACATCCCCAGCGGAATGAGCAGCAGTCCGAGGATGATGAAGGCGGGGATGACGATGAAGAGGACAATGCCCACATAAGCCCGGTCGACGCTCGAGAGCGAGGCCAGGACATAGAGAAAGACGAACATGAAGAGGGCGATCAGAGCGATCACCGTGCCCGTGTAGGAGACCGGATTGTAGTAGGAGTCAGGCAAACGCAGTTTCATGAACAGTTCTCCCAAAAAGAAGAAGCCGGGGCGTTATGCGCCCCGGCTTCGGTTAAGCCAGGATGAGACTAACTATTTCAGGAAGATCATCTTTCTGGTGAGGGTCTGTCCCTCGCTTTCGAGGCGATAGATATAGGTGCCGGCGCTGGCGACATCGCCACTGTCGTTGCGGCCGTCCCAACTCAACTGATGGGTGCCAGCCGCGAAGGCGCCGCTGGCCAGGGTGCGCACCAGCTGGCCGCGCATGTCGTAGATCTTGAGAGCAATGCGCTGCTGTGCCGGCAGGCCGAAGGAGATCATCGTGCTGGGATTGAACGGGTTCGGATAGTTCTGTTCCAGTGCGAATTCGGTCGGCAGGCTGGCGTTGATATCGACGGCCGTGACGTTGAGCATCACGCTGGCGAAAGCGCTGCGGTTGCCCGAGAAATCGGTCGCCGCCAGTTTGTAGTAATAGGTCTTCTTGTTCAGGGCCGAGCCGTCGACGAAAGCATGGGTCGTCAGTTTGGCCAAAGGCTGAACCGCATCCGGATCGAAGGAGGCGGTTTCGCCGCGGTAGAGGGTGAAGAACTTGAAATCGGCGTCCACCGGTTCATCCCAGGTGAGGGAGACACCGGAGCTGGAAACGTCAGCGCGCAGGTTCATCGGCACCATGGGTTCCAGATTGTCAACCGAATAACCGCTGTCGGGCGCGGAGGCACTGTACCAGTAGGGCAGGTCGGTCTGGCCGGTGACGACGAAAACCGACCAGTGCTGACCACCGGTTTTGGTCGAATCATAGAGGGTCGGGGCCACGACGCTGTACTGTGGCAGCGCGGCAGCCGGAACCGACGCGACAAAGTCATAGAGATCCTCTTGGAACTTGACGCGAACCTCGGAGGTCAGAGTCGCCGGTACCTCGTCGAAGGAGCGGTAAAGCCTGGGTGCGGCCGCCAGCGTGATGCCCGCTGCGGGCGCATCGACGCGGCGCCAGACATTGTAGTTCCGGATCGGCATGTCTCCGGGACCGTCCGCCGGGAATTTGCTCCAGATCACCCGCACCTGCTTGCCCTGGTCATGCGGCACATCGCTGATGCTGCGGATCACACCGGAGCCGATATCGCCATACTTGAGCGAGGCGATCGAGCGGCGCAGCAGGGTGGCTGCATAGGCCGTGTTGTGGATGCCGCCGCTGAGATCTTCCTCGACAAAGTAATAGTTAAAGGCGGCTTTGAGCAGCAGTTTGCGGTATTCGGCGATTTGAACGGGTTGTCCCGTCCAGTCATAATCAGCCTTGGTGAGGACCACGTCCGAGCCGGTGGGGGGCAGAATTTCGGCCAGTTCCTCCATCAGACCCTCGATCTCGGCGGTCGCGCTTTCCAGGGTGCCGTCGTCATCATAATCCTGGGCTGCGGGGATATCGTCGAACGATTTGATGTCGCCATGGCAGGGCTGACAGACGAAGACCTTGTCGACATCGTCGGCGGTATTTTCAGTGCCCTTGTCGTCGACCATGGAGAAGGTGTGATTGTGGTCGCCAGGGTTGCCTGCGGTCGCCATGTGGCAGGTGACGCAGGCGTCTTCCGTGGTGAGGATATGGCCGGTCTTGGCGACCGGCAGGCCATAGTGAATGCCGTTGCTGGCATTGATCATATCCGCCTGAGCGCTGCCGTGTGGGCCGAAATGCGTCGAGATGTTGGCCGGATTGGCGGAGTAGACTTCGGCATTCTGACGGCCGTGATGGCAGGCCATGCAGAGTTTGCCGGTGCCGCCATAGGTGACCACGCTGCCATCGCCGAGGGTGACATCGGCCATGGTACGGATCTGGCCTTCATAGGTGCCGGAATGCGGATCGTGGCAGACCGCGCAGGACTGCTGGCCAAAGCCGTTGGTCGGGCGGCCATCAAGGCTCGTGGTCTTGGGGTCGACGCGGCGGATGAAAGCCCAGCCCGAGTGGCACTGGTCGCAGGTGGCGCGTGTGGAGTAGTTCTCCATCACTCTGGCGTGTCCCGATTTGGCCCACTGGATGTTCTTGACGTTGTAGGGCGGCTCCTCATGGCAGCGGCCGCAGGTGCCCTCATTCAGGCTCATGTCGATCGCGCTCTTTTTGCCGACATGCTGGCTGCCAGGGCCATGGCAAACCTCGCACTGGACATTGGACATCTGGGCCAGGCGCGGATAATTGGCGATCAGGCTGGCCCAATTGCCCGCCTGCAGTGGGGCCGGAAAAACCCAGCCGAGCTCAGCCGCGATGTCATCAAAGCCGTTGTTGACCGCAGTCGGCGCGGCGTTGTAGCCGGTTACATGGCAGGAAAGACAATAGCTGGCGAAATGGCCCGGCGTGTCGATGTTGTCGCTCAGGCCGACAAAGTGTTTGGTCTTGTTCCACTGGTTGGTGTTCTCGTAGTGGCAATAGGTGCACTGGCCGCCGGCGACATCGACACCAAATCCCCACTGGCCGCCGACACCGCACCACTTTGCCGCGGTGAGGACAACGGTGGTTTCACCGGTGCCGTCGGCGGTGGTGACCGACAGGACCACTTCATACTGGCCGATTGCGTCGGGAACCAGCTCGACCTTGGCCGTGTTGGTAGCAGAAAGGGCTGCGTTCGAGGCGGCCGGCTTCGTCTTGAGTGTCCAGACATATTTGGTCACCGTGCCGGAGGAAGCGGAACCGATCAGATACCAGGTTTCGCCGACACCGATGACCTTGAGGCCGCTCGAGGTCATCATGGTGCTGCCTTCGACATCGACGGAACTCAGGGCGTCCACGGTGATCTTGGCCGTCGGAGCCGCCGCCCAGGCGAAGGCCGTGATGAGCAGAAGACTGGTGAGGGCAGCAAAGATGGTGATGAATTTCGGATTCATGGGACCTCCCGGGTGATAGGGTAGTTGATTAGAATATCAAGGTACACCGAATTCAGCGATAGACCTCCTCTTTTAGCTTAAAAATGGATGGAATTTAGGGTTTCAAAAATAGTTCAATAAAACGAAATAAATTGACTTAAGGGAATGTAAAATATTTAATTATGGAATAATATAGGCGGAGGTTTTTTTTCAGGCAAATCTTTTATTGGGATTCTTTGCAGGCATGGCTTGTTTTGCTGAAAAATACGGCACCTGCTGCCGATTCCGTGAACATCCAGGGATGCAGGGGTCCATTGTGCTGAAATAGGCAACGTCGGCAGGGTTGCATGGCGAGAAGCGACCTAAAAAAGTGTAGAAAAGGCTTGCAATTGGGCGTTCATATGGTTATTTTTAACGGAAACCCGCAGTTGTGGGGGGGGGGGAGGTTCGACCAGCGTCCCATACGCAAGGAGGTCAATTCGATGAAAAGTTTAATCTGGAAATTTGCCCTGGTCGGCGCGGCACTCGTGCTGGTACTGGCGCTGCTGACCGGCTGCGGCGAAAAGCAGGCAGCGCCAACCGCTGCGGAGCCTGTTGCTGCCGCCGGCGAGTGGACCCTGGATAATCCCGCTATCCAGGCCGTGGCGGCCGTGCAGGAACGGCACACCGCCAGTCTGATGAAGAACAGCGAGGTGGTCGGAACCTATGTGACTGTCACCGAAGCGGGTCAGCCGGTGATCGTGGTGATGACCAAATCGCCCGTCCTGCAAAAGGGCCCGGGCGGTCTTCCCGCTGAGCTCGAGAGCGTCCCCCTGCTGGTCCAGGTCACCGGCGAGATCAAGGCCATGAAGAGTTCAAGCAGCACGAGCCATACCGCGAAGCAAACCCCTCCGATCCAGCTCGGCACTTCCGGCGGCTGGTCCTATGACCTGGCCAACGGCTACTGCTGCGGCGGCACCCTCGGCTCCCTGATCAAAATCGGTTCAGCTCAGTACATCCTCAGCAACTATCACGTTCTCGAAGCCGACATCGTTTCCGGTGGGAATAGCCGAGTCGCCACAAGCGGTGATCCAGTCATTCAGCCCGGCCTGATCGACGTCAACTGCAGCGCCGCCGGCGCCCAGAACGTCGCCACCCTGGTTGTGAAAAATTCTTTGCCGAGCAACAATGTCGATTGCGCCGTCGCCCAGGTGATATCAGGGATGGTGAGAACCGACGGCTCGATCCTCGAGATCGGCACCCTTTCGGCGACTACGGTTGCCGCCTCGGTCGGCCAGGCGGTCAAGAAGAGCGGCCGTACCACCGGCCTGACGCGCAGCTCGGTCTCGGGACTCAACGGCACGGTCTCGGTGAGCTATGAGAACGAGTGCGCCGGCGGCACGGCCTTCACCAAGACCTTTACCGGCCAGATCATCATCGCTAACAAGCAAAGCAAGTTCCTCAACAGCGGCGACTCCGGCTCCTTGATGGTCCAGGATGTGACGACCAATCCCAAGGCGATCGGACTACTCTTTGCGGGCAGCAACACCACTGCCGTCGCCAATCCCATCAATGAGGTGCTCAGCTTCCTCGGTGCAACGATGGTGGGCAACTGATATGAATCGTGCGGGGCAAGTCCCCATGCACGAGCGGTTTTGTCTTGAACACCCGTCCTTGCGGCGGGTGTTTTTTTATTACCAGGCGAGGGAGGGGGCAGGGAAGAGCTCGGCGAGCCGGTGCCGTGCGGCACGGTTAATGCGCTCAGCCCAGAGGTCGGAAGGATTGTGGTCGTCAGTGAGCAGGCGCGCCTGTTCCGTTGCGGGGGTGTAGCGGTTGTCCCAGGCGTGGTTGCGCTGGACGGCGCACCAGCGTTGGTAGTCGTCATCGAGGAAATCGCCGGGATTCCCCAGCCAATCTTCGGGAAACTCCAGTGCCCGGTTAGCGGCCAGAAGCAGCACATTGCCGAGGGCGTTCGGCGGCTCGGCGCAGGGCAGAGCAAGGACTGTTTCGAAAACGCGCTTGAGGGTCAGCGCCAGGCTCTGCACCAGGGGATCCTGCCAACCGACGCATTCGACATTGACCGCCAGGACCCCCTCGGGCGACAGATGCGACCGTATCAGTTGGAAGACTTCGAGGGTGGTGAGATGAAAGGGGATGGAACTCGAGCCGAAGGCATCCAGGAGGATGACATCATAGGTCCGGGAACTTGAACGCAGGAACTGCCGGCCGTCGGCCAGATGAATCCTCGCCTCGCCGCCTTCCAGGCCGAAAAAACGGCCGGCCATCTCCGCCACGACCGGATCGATCTCGACCGCATCGACCTGCCATTCCTTCGCCGACCAGTTTTTCGCGACCGATCCCCCGCCCAATCCTATCAGCAGCATCTCCCCGGTCCGGTCATAAAAGTTGCGCACCAGGTCGAAGGCGGCCACATAGGGCATTTCCGTCGCCAGGGTGCGCGCCTCCGTAGCCGTATGGATCGCCCCGTCGATGAGTAGGAAGCGGGTGCCGTTCCGCTCCACCACACGAATCTCGCCGAAGGGACTCTGCTGTACGGTGAGCACCCCGACCCCCGGTCTGGTCTGCAGGCCTGAAGCCATCAGGGTGAGAGCAAGGCCGAGGATTAGGACCAGGCCGGCCCCCTTGAGATTGCGGCGCCCACCGAGCAGGACCGCCGCCGCAGTGATCAGCAGCAGCCAGGCGATGCCCCAGGTCATCCGGTTAATGCCGGCTGCCGGGATCAGCCAGTATCCGGTGAGAAGGGCGGAGAAGACGCTGGCCACGGTGGAGAGTGCGGAAAGCGATCCGGCGGTGCGGCCCAGCTGCTCCAGCTGGTGGGTTTTCAGTTTAAGGGCGTAAGGGGTCACCATGCCCAGCAGGGTGAGCGAGGGCGCGAAGAGCAGGGTGGCCGCCAGGAGTGCGGCGGCGCGGAGCCCGAGGGGCTGCAAGCGAAGCAGCACGGGTTGTTTGAGCAGGGGAACCAGCATCAGCCAGAGGCCGGCGCCGGCCGGAAGCGCTGCGAGCCGCTCCAGAGCGGCACCGCGGTCCGCCCAGCGGCCGCCGAGATAGTACCCGAGGCTCAGGGAGAGCAGGGTTACAGTGATCAGAGCCGCCCAGAGGTAGAGGCTGGAGCCGTAGAAAGGAGCGAGCACCCGCGTGCCCAGCAGTTCGATGGCGAGCACCGCAGCGCCCGCCACCGAGACGACGAGGTAAAGGAGAAATCGGGCCATGCCAAAAGACGCTCAGTGGTTCCAGATATAGTTCTTGGAGGGGTCGTTTTCATGGCATCCGGTGACACAGGTGCCGTTGGCGTGGTTCCACTGCCACAGATCGATGACCTCCGCCCGGCCGGGGGTATCGTCGTTGACATGGCCGGGGTCGCTGTAGACGGTCGGCACCTTGTGGCAGAGCAGACAGGTGTACTTTTTGTCCAGGACATGGAACTTGTGCCGCCCCACGCCCATGGCGGTCTCGGCCATGTTACCCTGGGTATCCTTCGGCGGTTGGATACCATCGGCGCTGCCATGGCAGAGGGTGCAATTCTCGGGTCCACCAATGCCGGTATGGCAAAGGGTGCAGCTTTTGCCCGAGGTGCCGCCGAGATAATCGGCGCCGTGGCAGCTCTTGCACGGAGTCAGGTCATGCTCGTCCTTGCGCAGCCAGGCTACGTGTGAGGCGGCTCCGGCGGGATGGGTCCAGTCCGCAGAATGCGGGTAAGAGGCGTGGCACTTGGTACAGCTGGCTTTGGCGATGCCGCCCTGGAAATCCGCCCCATGACAGCCGGAGCAGCCGCTCAGGTTATAGCCCTGGGACTTGAGCTGGACGCCATGGAACTGCGATGATGATTTTTCATACTTGAAAGCCGTTTCGTGAGGATAGGCCGTGTGGCAGGCGGTGCAGGCCTGCTTGCCATCCCCGCCCTGCAGCGTTGCGCCATGGCAAGCCTTACACTCATCCAGCTTGAAGCTGCGCACGGCGAGCCAGGCTCCATGCGAAGTGCTGCCAGAGCCCTCGGCCCAGCTGTCTCGGTGCGGATAAGAGGCATGGCAGGTGTAGCAGGACTGCTTATTGCCACCGCCGCTGTAGTCGCTGCCGTGGCATGGCTGGCAGCTGTTCAAGTTCCAGCCGGCATTTTTCGCCCAGGCGCCATGAAAGGAGGCGGAGCTGCTCTGCATCCACCCCGTGGCGTGCGGATAAAGGGCATGGCAGCTGGAGCAGGGCTTTTTGCCTTCGCTGTTCTGCAAATCCTCACCGTGACATGGGGTGCAACTCGTGGTTGCAAAGCCGGCCTTGGCCAGGTAGCTGCCGTGGAACCGGCTGTGCCCGACGGTGAGCCAATTCTCGCTGTGGGGATAAGTATCATGACACTTGAAGCAGGAAACCTTGGAGGTTCCTCCGGCGAGGTCCGCACCGTGGCAACTGGCGCAGGAGGCCATACCGGCGGACAGTACCTTTTGGCCATGGTCCGCCCGGCTCGAACTTGCCGAGGTGGTTTTTACCCAATTATCCGGATGCGAGTTGGAAGGCTGAGGCGTTTGATCTTTGGAGCATCCGGCCCACCAGATCGCAAGGAGAGAGAGCAGCAATGCAAGAATTGTTTTTTTCATTTTTTCTTCCCGATGGGCTCAGGTTATTTGGATGCGTGGCACTGGATGCAGATCGGCTCGCTGGCCGATTCGGCATGGCACACAGTGCAGCCATCCATGTCGGCGCGGGCGGCGCGTGCATGCGTCCCGCCGGTGGCGGGATTGGACCAGGCGGCGCTGGCATGCGAGCGCGGCATCACCATCTGGCTCTGATGGCAGGTGACACAGTAGCTCTGGTCGTCATGGCAAGTCAGGCATTGTTCCTTGTTACCCCGCGCCATCAAGCCGTGATTGTGGATGAAATTGAGGGGATGAGCTTTGCGGTCGAGATTCCCCCGTTTGTGACAAATCAAGCATTGATCGTCGGTGTGGCACTGCTTGCATTCGTCTTTTTCGGTCTGCATCCGAATGCCATGGGCTTTGGGCCAGTCGAGTGAGTGGGAAGCGGGCGCCAGCTTTTCCCCCTTGGCATGGCAGTCATAACAGTACCCCGGTTTGGCGAGGTCGTCATGACAGCCGGAGCAGGTGCTCATCTTGGGCAGATGCTTTGCTCCGACGGTCTCGCTGGCGGCGACGCCGGTATGGCAGGTGGTGCAGGTCACCTTGTCCGAGATGTGTTTGGCATGGGGAAATTTGGCAATATAGCCGCTGGTGCGCGGCTCGGGTTTGGCATGGTCGACATCGCTGTGGCAGAGGCTGCATTCGGCTTCGCGGTCGTGACAGGTATAGCAGCTCTCCATATTGGGCAGGAGATCGTCGGACGGCTGGAGGCTCTCGGCGACGGCGGTGTGGCAGTCTGTGCAGGCCGCGCCGACGCTCTCGCTATGCAGTTTGTGCGAAAACTTGAGTTCCGATTTCTGCGCCTCCGCGGTCAGGGTCTGGAGGAGGACCAGGGCAGAAAGCGCGGTAAGGCTGAACATTCTTTTCATGGAAGGGCTCCTCTGCGGCTACCAGCGGTAGGTGATATGGTTCAGAAAGCGCGAATCGTTTTCTTTCAAACGGTTGGTCAGCCACTGATATTCGCCGACAAAGTTCCAGCGGCCGAGGGAGTAGCTCAAGCGCGCGGCATTGGCGATTTGGTCGTCGTATTCGTATATGGTCTCGGTGCGGTATTTTGAATAATCGGCATACAATGAGGCGACCAGTTTGGGCAGGATCTCGTAGCCATAGTTGAAATAGGCGCTGATCTGGTCGCCGGTGTAGCCGGTTTCGTACATCATGCCGATGCTGCCGTCGTCGTTATTGAGAGAAAGCAGAATGCGGTCCGCCTGATCGGCGTCGAACATCAGGTGCTGATACTGGGCCTCGACGGCCAGACCCGGCGTAAGCGCATAGTCGGCGCCGGTGCGGATCTGCGAGTAGGGTTTGACTTCAAAGATGGTATAATAGGAGTTGGCGTAAACCTGCGGATTTTGCCGCTTGTATTCGATAAAAGTGGCCAGTTTTCCGTTCCAGGAACGGCTGGCGTTCAGCAGCAAACGATGGAGCCGCTCATTCTCGAGATCATAGTGGGACTGGAGCCGCAGCTGCACATAAGGTACCAGGTTGCTCTCCAGATTGGCCCCGGTGATTTGCCAATAGGCGGCCTCGCTGTTGAATTTGCGCAAATAAAAGAGCTGGGCGGTGGAGGCGTAGACCTTCTTCACCTGAAACGCGCCCCCCACAACCGATGCATCCGCGAATTTCTGGATCTTGAAGGCACGGGAGGCGACACTCTCAACGCCGCCATAAAGCTGCAGCGAAAATCTTTGATCAAAGGCATAGCGGGCATTGAGGCCGTCGAGGGCGCCCAGGGCGGTGCCAGGATGGAGAAACTGCCGGCCGAAAGCCAGGTTCAGCTTGCCATCAAGCAAGTTTCTGGCCTCGAGCGTAAGAGCGAAGGCGCGGAAGCGCATATCATTATCGAGATCCTGGTTGGCATCGGTCAGAAAACGAAGATTGGAATTCAGGGCGAGGTGCCTGCAGGGGCTGACGGCAGTGAAATTGAGGTACTGGAAGAAACGGGTATGCACTTTGTCACTCTCGAAAGCATAGATCGAGTTGCGCGCGCTGCCATGGAAGGTGATGCCCTGAGCAGCGAGAGCACCGGCCATAAAAAACAGGAGGAGCAGCAGGAAGTGCAAACGGTTTTTCATGGTTCCTCGCGAGGTTGATTAAAAAATGGTTCAACTATACGAAATAACAAGACATTAGAAATGGTCCAATGCCACGAAAAAACATAAGGACTATGCAGCAAAAAAACAAGCAAATTGTGCGCATGTTGGGCGTTCTGCAGCATGAACCGTATTTTGCCTTGTTATTCAGGCGCTGCTTTCCTACATTGCAGCCTGGCCCGGGTTTCACTCGCCCATCGAGCAGGAGGCACCATGAGATCGGTCTTTCCTTTCCGGATTCTTGATCTTTCCCATCCCTTTGCAGCGGATATGCCGGTCTGGCCGGGGGATCCCCCCGTTTGGATCACCCCAACCGCAGGATATGAACGGGAGGGTTATCTCCTGAATGCCCTCTCTTGCGGTGAGCACAGTGGCACCCATTGCGGAGCACCTTGCCATTTTGTCACCGGCGGCACCAGCATGGACCGCTTCTCCGCGGAACAGCTTGTGGCTCCCCTGGTCAAGATCACCCGCCGGCTGCATCAGGACGATCTACTCACCGCTGCGGGCGTGACCGGTTGGGAAAAACGCTTCGGTCCGATCGCTGCTGATGCCGCAGTGGTGGTGGAGACCGGCTGGAGCAGCCGCTGGCCTGACGCGGCAGCTTATTTGGCCCGCGATGCCGGTGGCACCATGCACTTTCCGGGGATCAGTCTGGAGGCGATGCAGTTGCTGGTAGTGGAGCGCGGTGTGCGCATTGTGGGAATCGATACTCCCGGAGTGGATGGCGGTGCTTCGGCTGATTTTGCCGCCGGCACCCTCCTGGCGCACCATGGAGGCCTGCACCTGGAGAATCTGGCCCGCCTGGCGCAGGCGCCGCCAACGGGCGCCTGGCTGATCATCGGTGCCTTGGCCATCACAGGCGGCAGCGGCGCACCGGCAAGGCTGCTGGCCCTGACACCGCGGGCCTGAGAGGACAAAAAAACCTTCCGGAGGATGAGGCCGGAAGGTTTTTTTGCAGGCCATACTCAGGAAAATCGGTACGCCTTGAGGGTCTGGAGACTCTCGGTGACCACCACCTTGACAAAGCCGGTGACGGGGACCGAAAGCAGCATGCCGATGAGGCCGAAGAGGTTGCCGCCGATGATGCAGGTGACCAGGACCAGCGCCGGATGGAGGTGAACGCTGCTCGAGACCGAGAGCGGCTGGATACAAAGATCATCGGCCAGCTTGAGGCCGAGAAAGAGCAGCGCAACGTGCCCCCCGGCCGAGAGATCGCCGTTCTCCATGATGGCGATGATGATCGACGGAATGCCGCCGGCAAACGGGCCGACGTAGGGGATGAGATTGGCCAGGCCGGAGAACGGCCCGAGTAGAAAGAAATAGGGCACGCTCAGGGCACCCAGGCCGATCGTTGCGAGCGTGCCGATCGAAACCGCATCGATGAACTGGCCGCGTAAATAGTTGCCAAGTTGCTGGTCCATCTTGTGGATGAGATCGAGACTGAACTCGAAATAGCGGTTGGGGACCATCCGGATCAGTCCTTTCTTCCAGCTGCGCGCATCCTTGATAAAAAAGAACATGAGAAAGGGGATGGTGACCAGGGCGAGAACGATCTCGACCACATCCTTGACGAGGAAGTCGATGATCTTCTTGCCGAAAGAGGCCTTGAATTCCGCCAGTTTGACCTTGAGGTCGATATCGCCATATCCGAGCCAGCCCATCTTGGCTCGCACCACCTCCTGCAGCTTGGCGAGGGCAAGATCGGTCTTGGCTGAACTCTCGCCGCTGCCCATCGCGATCAGCTGGGCCTTGAGGGCTGGCACGAAGGTGAGCAGACTGATGATGAGCAGCAGGGTGATGGTCAGCAGGATGATCCCCGCCGCAGCGGTGCGTGAGATGCCGTGCGCTTCCATGCGCACTACCAGCGGATCGAGGATGTAGGCGAGTAGAATGGCGATGATCATCATCTGGGCGACGCCGCCCATGGCGAGCAGGATGATGATCAGCACCAGCACAAACAGGAGCAGCAGCATCTTGCGGGTACTGGGGTCGCGGAAGGAGATCATGCGTTCACCTCCTACTGCGGCGTCTGGCGCATCTGCTGCAGCGCCTCGTTGATGGCATAGGTGCGCTGGTTGGTCTGGCGCAGCCGCTCGCAAACCAGCCGCGAGAGGCCGAGGACGATCTTGATACCCAGCTGCGGATTGCGTTCGATCAGGCCATACAGATCGGGCTGGAAAAAGCCGAAAATGCGGCAGTGGGCGCGCGCCACGGCTGTCGCCGAGCGCGGCGCGGCATCGAGCAGCGCAATCTCGCCAAAGAATGAACCATCGCTGAATTCGGCCAGCTGCAGTTTGCCGGCTTCGGAGAGAATGGCCACCCGGCCGGTCTGGAGGATGTACATCCCCATCCCCGGTTCGTTCTCACGAAAAATGACCTCGTCGGGCTGGTATTCCCGCTGGTGCAGAATGCGCACCACCGCCGCCAGTTCCCGCCGTGTTAAATCCTGAAAGATCGGCATGGCCTTGAGGAGCTGGCTGATCTCCTCTTCATTCTGCTCGGGATGTTCTGCTGCTTTCTTGACGAACAAACCTTTCATGGGCATTCCCCATTCAGCTGCGTGAATCGACTGGACTCCCTTTGCGGGGCCGTCTGCAAGGCGCAGCGGGCCCCTCTTCAATCGAAATATAATGCAAATTGGCCAAAAATGAAATGATTTTTATTGTTGCGTCAAAAAGGCCAGAATAGCCCGCATCAACCGATCCCGCTCCGGCGCTGCGGCGAGGGTCTCGAAGGGGAATCCCATAGCGACTACAGCATGGCCTTTTTTAAAGGCTGTGGCGGCACTGAACTGGTTCTCGCTGTAGCGGAGAATGGTGCGGCTGCCGTTGACCGGATCAATGGCGTCGGGAGCCTCGGCGGCATAGATCTGTGAATCCGGCCGGGTGATGAACCGGAACGGGGTCCCGCGCGGCCAGAAGCGGTCATCCGCGCTGAAGAGGATCCCCTCGGTGGCGGCGTGATCGGCCGTCCAACGGTAATGCAAGCGCCGCTCGATGAACTGAACCAGAGAGTCGTCGGACTTTTTCCCGGCGCAAGGATCGCTGCCGATGTACGCCCCGCTGACGAAGAGCCCCCCCTTGCGGTTGAGCAGACTGTCGAGGGCCGCGCAGAGTCCTGGCGAGAAAGCGGCATACCGCGGGCCGCGCAGCGAATCGCCGGCGGCGGTAGGCCAGCGGGTCCGCTTTTGCTCCCCAAGGATCAGATCGACCAGCCTGAAGCGGCGCAGATCGACCCGCCCGCTGGTGAGGGCTTCATCGCTGCAGGAGACGAAGGAGCGGCCAGCGGCGCGGATCGAACGGCCATGAACCGCGGGAAAATCGAAGGTATTGCCGCAGATTGGCTTCGCCTCCCAGGCCGCAGCGCTGGCACCGTGACCGGGGGCATCATTGGTTCGGAAGGGGGAGTCGGTCTTCAGGTCGGTCTGGCTCCCGGTATACCCGATGCTGAAATGGTCGGCTACCCCCTGATCGAGGAAATCGGTGAATCCCGCGTACTCTGCCCCGTCGATCCAGGCAGGAGACGCGACCCGGTCAAATCCGTTGACCACCAGGACCGGCTCAGGGTCCTCCGGCAGCTGGCAGAGGGAGAGCACCTCGCTGGGAAAGCTCTCGCCGCCGGCATTGACCGCGGTCACCTTGAAACTGTAGAGCACCCGCGGCTTGATCGGCCGGACCACCAGGCGCGGCTGATCGACCGGTGTGCCGTTGTCAAAACCGCCGTTCTCCTGGCGCATGTAGACGATGTAATTCTGCGGCTCGGCCGACGGTTCGAGGGGATCGCTGACCGGCTGCCAGCTTAGGGTTGCCTCCCCCGGGCCGCTCAGCAGGGCCTGAAAATGGTCCACCGGCAGGGGCTGGACGGCGAAGGCGCTCTGGTTTTGAAAGGCGATAAATTTGAGCATCGCCTTGTAGATAGCGCGCGCGGTGTCAAAACGGAAACGCGGATCGAGGGCATACTTCATGTCCAGAAAATTCTGGTGTGAGAGCAACTCGAGCAGGGTGCAAGGGATCTGCGGGCGCCGAGACTCGCTGTAATCGCCGTCCATCAGCGGACGGCGGCTCCAGACCGGATCATACAGCCGACGCAGATCCTCAACAAGCTGGGTCTGCAGCACATCGGCGAAATCGCGGTTGGCCATGCGCGATACCCCGTCCGGAAAGCTGAACGTCGAATCCGCGGATTGATAGCTGTAAATGCTCAGGGTGCCAATGGTGGTGTCGTTGCGGGTAATTCCGGCATCGGTATGAAAGGCAAAGCTGAGGTCAAAAGGGATGCCGCGGCCGGGATCGTGGCGGCTCTTCTTCGGCCCGAAGGGATCGCCGTAGAGATAGTTGGCGTACTCGCTGCGACTGTTATAGTCATCTCGATAATCATCGCGGCCATCGTTGAGATTGTAGATCAGGGTGTCGGGAAAGCCGGCGAACTGAAGATAGTACTTGCTCCCCTCGGCGAAACGGGGCTTGCCGCTGACCGCCCCATTGCGCAGGATGTCGCCCATGCCGCCGCCGAAACGGACGCCATCGGCGCTGACCAGACGGCCGGGGGTGTGGCCCCGGTTGCTCAGCTCGACGCTGCCGCTGTCGGGATGGCAGCCCTTCAGGAAGCGGAAGGTGCCGAGATAGATCCATGTGGAGCCGCCGATCTGCTGATTGACCAGAAACTGCGTTGCGCCACCGGCATGGCGGACGGTATAGAGGGCATCATCGAGGTTGTCCGGAGAGGCATGCCAGGAGATGTAGACAGCATAATCGCCGTCGGCGGGGATCTCCGGCCGCCAAAAGGCGCAGCTCGTCCCGACGGTGTCGCTGGTGCAGAGACGATGGGTGCCTTGAAGGAAGGGATTGTGATTGACCTCGTAGGGTGGACGGCCGATGGCGAAGCCTTTCTCCGCGCCACAGTGCCACCCGGGTCCGGATTCGTGGTAGCCGGCGCCGGTGGATGCCGGGGTGTCGTTGTCAACGATCACCATACGGGTCTGGATGTCGCGCTCGCGCGGTGTAAAGACCACCGCTCCGGCATTCTCGAGCATTGGAATGAGATAAAAGGTGGTGAACGAGAAAGGGAGCAGATCCTCGACGGTCTCGAAAAGGCGCGGACGCTGCCATTCCCAACGGTCCGTCCCGGCATTGTAATACCAGCCGTGGCTGGGACGAACGTCGATGGTGCGATTCAGCAGTCCGAGGCTGGGTTGACTGGGGCGGCTGATGCGCCGCACCAGGGCCGCCGGTCGCGGCGTCTGCCGGGCCATACGGCTGCGGTCCCATTGACGGGCATTGCGGCGGTAGAGATTGGGGATAAGGGATTCGATCGGCTGGCCGAGCGTGTAGAGGGTGATGTTGTAACGGTCGTATTTCTTGCCGAGCAGCGCATGGAGCCGGGCATAGGTCGCTTTGACATTATCAGGCCGGAAGGCGGGATAGGAAAAGTTTTTGCTGAAAGTGACCGCGAGGGACTTTTCGCTGGACTTGAGGATGAGGGATTCGATGCGCACCCCGTTGGAGAGGGGCAGAGGCGATTTGGTCGCCGTGCACTCGGCAATCAGGGCTTCGATTTTTTTATGGACGTGAATGCTTTCCTTGTCCATTTTGCTGTAGTCGTAGGCGGGTTTGCGCAGAACTGCTTTCGGCGCACAGGCCAGGGCGAGCGCAATCAGGCCCGGCAGGATGAGGCGGAGGCACGGTTTCATTTAGACTCCCGGTTAGATGGTCACATGATAAAGAATTTCGCGCAATCCTCCAAGCAAAAAGTGCGGCGGCCGGAAAACGGGTAGGCGCCAGCGGGGGTGCAAGTTACGTCGGCGGCCGGAAACCGGGCGGGCGCTGAAGGATGTGCGCAAACCGGGCGCGCCGGAACGGCGCGAATAATACCGGGCCGCGAATGGTTACATGCTGTAGAGCGCGACCCTTAAATACGGAGGTGGTATGGATTACACCCTGCTGCAGCAACATCTTTTCGAACTCATCCGCCGCACTTCGGCCTTTCTGCCGCGCGATGTCGAGGTTGTGCTGGCCGATGCGCGCGGCCTGGAGGAGCCCGAATCGCGGGCCCGACTGGCTCTGGAGATGGTCGCCCTTGACATCGGCCTCGCACGGCAGCGCTCGGCGCCGATCTGCCAGGATACCGGCACCCTCACCTTTTACCTGCGCGTGCCGGTTGGCGCCGACCAGATCGCCATCCGCCAGGCCATCGAGGCGGCGGTGGTTGATGCGACCCGCCATGGCTATCTGCGGCAGAATTCGGTCGACAGCCTCACCGGCCGGAACAGCGGCAACAACCTGGGGCCCGGCAGCCCGGTCTGCCATTTCGAGCAGGGGCCCGGAGAGAACCTGGATATCCGCCTCATCCTCAAAGGGGGCGGCTGCGAGAATACCAGTGCGCAGTTCATGCTCCCCGCCACCTTTGACGGCGTGCGCTATAACCGCGATTTGCAAGGGGTTCATGCCTGCATTCTCCAGGCGGTGCTGCAGGCGCAGGGCCACGGCTGCGGACCGGGGTTTCTCGGGGTTTGCATCGGCGGCGATCGCGCCACAGGGTATGCCTATGCGAAAGAGCAGCTGCTGCGGCCGGTTGATGATGTTAACCCCGTGCCCGCGCTGGCGGACCTGGAGGCGCGCGTAGTGGCGGACGCCAACCGCCTCGGGATCGGCCCCATGGGCTTTGGCGGCCGCCTGACCCTCGGCGGCTGCAAGATCGGCAGCCGCAATCGCCTGCCTGCCTCCTTCTTTGTCAGCGTCGCCTATATGTGCTGGGCCTATCGCCGCCGCGGTCTGTTGCTGGATGCGCAGGGCACGTTGGTCGATTGGCTTTATCATGAAGCGGGCGAATTCGCCGCCGAACCCGCTGCGCCTGCGGAGATGGTCTTCGATCCGGCGCGGGTGCGGCGGCTGCAGGCGCCGCTGGATGAAGCGACGGTGCGTTCCCTAGCGGTCGGGGAGATCGTCCTGCTCAGCGGCACCCTGTTCACCGGTCGCGATGCCGTGCACAAGTATTTGCATGAAGGCGGCGAGCTCGAAATCTTGCGCGGCGGCATCATCTACCATTGCGGTCCGGTGGTGATCGAGGCCGGCGGGCGGCGCCAGGTAGTGGCCGCAGGGCCGACCAGCTCGATCCGCGAGGAACCCTATGCAGCGGAGATCATCGCAAAATACGGCCTCAAGGCGATCATCGGCAAGGGGGGCATGGGGGAGCGGACGCGTCAGGCCCTGGCGGCGCACGGAGCGGTCTATCTGCACGCCATCGGCGGAGCGGCGCAGATCTATGCCCGGTGCGTCGAAGAGGTGGTCAGCGTCCATCTCGAAGAACTGGGCAGCCCCGAAGCGGTCTGGGAGTTGCGGGTGCGGGATTTCCCTGCGGTGGTGACCATCGATGCGCACGGCCGTTCGCTGCACCAGGAGGTGTTGGCCGCTTCGGGAGAGCGACTGCAGGCGTTGATGACACAATAATCGCGGAACCCGGCGCAAAAAAAACGCCCGGAGGAGGGGACTCCCGGGCGTTTCTGTTTTTTGGCAGCTTCTCAGAGCCGGCTGAAAAAGGGCAGCAGCGAGAGCGCCAGGCCGAGGAAAAATTTGGAGATGCGCAGGAGCCGTTCGTCGCCGGTGATGAAGAGGAACTCCTTGGCAAATGCGGCGTGGATCACCAAAAAAAGCCCTAAGCCGCTGCTGATCAACTGCCAAAAGTAGATGGGTTGATCTCCCATGGCTGCTTCTCCTGACGAAGCCGAAAATGATGAGGGAGACTCCAAAGCCGGGGGGGGGACGGCCATGGAGTGAGCACAGTTAGAGGAGGCGATGTAGCTTCAGAAACAGCTTGGTTAAATATAAAAGCCATGCTATTGGAAGTCAAGTATTTTCTTCACAGGTAGCAACTTTTTTTTAGGTCGGCAAAAGTTGCCGTTAAACGCAGAAAATACTTGACAAATTCCACAAGATGTAGTATTTTTAACTAAATAGTTGGTTAAACCAAATGGTTAATTCAGCGGCGGGGAAAAGACTGCCGCTTTTGAACCCTTCGGGACGGCCGTTGTTCCACACGTTCCACAGCGGGAGTGGATCCTTGCAGCAGGAGAACCATGAGCGACCGGGAAAATATGCGTGACCGGATCAAGCAGGCGGCCGCGGAAGTCTTCTCCGAGCGGGGTTTTGACGGGGCGCGTATGCAGGAAATTGCGGATCGCGCCGGCGCCAACAAGGCGATGATCTATTACTATTTCAACTCCAAGGAGGCGCTCTTCACCGCCATTTTTTCGGAAAACTTTACTAATCTTTTAAAACTGTTCAGCTCCATCCTCCAAGTTGAGGCGATCGATCCCAAGGTGGTGATCCCGCAACTGGTCCATCTGCACCTGGACTTTCTCAACCGGCATCCCGAGCTGCCGAGGATGATTGTCCGCGAGATTCACAGCGGCAACCCGGTGGTCGAGAAGCTGGTGCGGAGCAATTTCCGCCGCTTCAGCGGACCGTTGCAGGCCCTCAGGGACGAAATACCGGCAGCGATCCGAAACGGGCGACTCCGCAAGGTCGATCCGCTGCAAACGGTCTGGAATCTTGTAGCGCTCAATATTTTTGTCTTCATTGTGCAGCCGATCCTCGCAGCCGCCTTTCCCGAGGCCTTCTCCGACAAAGCCCGGATGCTGGCGGAGCGGGAGAAGGCCATCGTGGACCTCATGCTCTACGGTTTGATTCCGCGTCAGGAGGAGTGACATGTCATCTCCATCATGGATTCCCAGGCGATTTCCCATCCTCAGTCTGTTGCTGCTGGCGCTGGGAGGGGCGGCGGCAGCGCAGCAGAGTCTGCCGGAGTGTGTGCATGCAGCCCTCTCCAATAATCCGGGTTTGAAGGTGGCCGAAAGCGAGGCGGGGATCGCCGCTGCGGATGCCGACCAGGCGAAGGCGGCTCGGCTGCCTTCCCTCGATTTCAGCGGCAGCTATCGCCGCCAGAGCACCATCCCCGAACTGCATTTCGATGCGCCGCTGTTCCAGCAGTTCTTCCCGAAGGGTGGGATCAAGCTGGGTTCGCTGGACAACTCGGACCTGCGGTTGACGCTGAGTCAGCCCCTTTTCACCGGGTTCCGGCTAAGCGGCTCCAGGAGGGCCGCCGAGGCGATGGCCGGCGCCAAGGAGAGTGAACTCAAGCGTCAGCGTGGCGAGTTGATTTTCCGGGTTGAATCGGCCTATGCCGCCCTGCTGCAGGCGCAAAAGGGGGCGGAGATCGCCCGCAGCGCCCGCGAGCAGATCGCCGCTCATCTGCGTGACGTCGAGGTGATGGTCGAACAGGGGCTGGCCCGCCGCGACGAGCGGCTGCGCGTTGAGGTCAAGGCCTCGGAAGCCGATCTGGCGCTGCTGCAGGCCGAAAACGGCGTCGCTTTGGCGGCGGCCGCACTCGAGAACCTCCTGGCGGCTCCCCTGCCGGCTGGAACCGGCCTGACGGCGATGGGCCCCGGCCATATCGAACCGGGCACGCTTGAGGCGTCACTGCAACTGGCCGCAGCCAACCGGGAAGAACTGGCGAGCCTGGCCAGGGCCCATCAGGCTGCCGATGCCGGCCGCAAGATAGCCAGGGGAGGGCGTCTTCCCGCACTCGCCGGTTTTGCCAGCTACGGTTATGGCAAACCCGGCCTCGACATGATCCGCAATGAGTGGATGGACTACTGGCTGGTCGGAGTCGGCGCCGAATGGAATCTTTGGAACGGCGGGCGGACGGTCTCCAGGATCGAGCAGGCCGAACTGCGGCTGAAGGGGATCGCCGAGAGCGAGCGCCAGCTGCGGGAGGCGATCGCGCTCGATGTCAAGCAGGCTCATCTGCGCCTCAATGAGGCGTCCAAACGGCTGGAGGTGGCTGGACGGATGGCCGAACAGGCGCGGGCCAGCTTCGCGGTGACCGAGAAGCAGTATCAGCAGGGTCAGGCGTCGAACACCGATTACTTTGATGCACAATCCGAGCTGACCCGGGCCCTGCTGCAGCAGAGCGGTGCGGAGATCGAATCGGATCTGGCGCGCGCCAACTGGCGCCGCGCTGTGGGCCTCGGCGAAAAGGAGTACTCTCAATTCTGAAAGAGGAGTCTATGAAAGTCTTATCCCAGGTCGTGTTCGTCATCGCCGTTCTGATGCTCTTCAGCGGCTGCGGCAAAAAGGAGAGCGGCGTCATCACCGGCTCGGGAACGCTGGAGGCGACCGAGGTCCTGGTCAGCGCCAAATCGGGCGGCACTCTGACCGCCCTGCTGGTCGACGAGGGGGCATCGGTCTTAGCCGGGCAGCTCATCGCCGCCATCGACAGCGAAAAGATCGTCCTGCAGCAACAGCAGGCTCTGGCCGCGCTGGAGGAACTGCGGCTCAACCGCATCAACGCCTCTCGCCTCACCCGCACCGCCGGAGAGAACCTCGACAACCTCACCCGGAAGAGCCAGCGCATCGCAGTGCTGCTCGAGGATGGCAGTGCAACACAGCAGCAGTTCGATGATCTCGAGACCGCGCGCAAGGCGGCCGAGGCGCAATTCGAGAACGGGCGTACCAGTCTGGCCGCTCTCGACGCCAAGGAAGCGCAGCTCAAGGCGCAGATCGGGCTCATCGGCAGCCAGTTGCGCGACAGCCGCGTGACCGCGCCGATCAGCGGCGTCGTCATCGACACCTATATGGAAGCGGGCGAGGTGGCACGCCCGCTTGCGCCGGTGGTCACCCTGGCCGACCTGACGCGGATGTACGTCCGTATTTACCTCAAGGATAAGGATATCACGCGCATCCGGCTCAACGGCCCGGCGCAGCTCACCCTCTCCGGCTATCCCGGCAAGACCTTCCCCGGCCGGATCGTCTGGATCGCCGACAAGGCCGAGTTCACGCCCAAGAATGTGCAGACGCGCGAGGCGCGCTCCGATCTGGTCTATGCGGTCAAGGTGGCGGTGGACAACCCCGACGGCATCCTCAAAATCGGCATGCCAGCCGACGTGACCCTGCTCTGAGGGCTCGCCCGATGGCGTACGATATTCAAGTCTCCGGCCTGCGCAAGTCCTTCGGCGCGGTGACGGCCCTGGACCGACTCGGCCTGACCGTCCAGCCGGGGGAGATGCTCGGCCTGATCGGGCCCGACGGCGCCGGCAAGACCACCACTCTGCGCATCCTTTGCGGTCTACTCTTCGCCGACGCCGGCGACGTCCGCGTCGGCGGCCTTGACCCGCGCCGGGCGCCCCGCGAGGTGCGTCGCTTCCTCGGCTATATGCCGCAGCGCTTCTCGCTCTACCCGGATCTTACAGTTGCGGAAAACCTGCGCTTTTTCGCGGATCTCTTCCAGGTGCCCAAGGGAGAGCGCGAACGCCGCATGACCGAGCTACTGCACTTCAGCCGGCTCGCTCCCTTCACCAGCCGTCTCGCCGCCCGTCTCTCGGGGGGAATGAAACAAAAGCTCGCCCTCTCCTGCACCCTGATCCACACGCCCAGGATCCTGATGCTGGACGAGCCGACCACGGGCGTCGACCCGGTCTCCCGGCGGGAGTTCTGGGAGATCCTCGGCACCCTGAACCAGGAGGGTGTGACCATTCTCGTGACCACTCCGTACATGGATGAAGCGGCGCGCTGCGACCGGGTGGCGTTTATTCACAAGGGGCGGCTGCTCACCGTCGAGCGCCCGGAGGCCATCCCGGGGCTCTACACCAAGAAACTCTTCGAGGTGGTCACGCCGGATAATCTCGTGGCGGCGCGCCTCTTACGCGCCAGCGGGGCTTTCACAAGGGTCCAGGTCTTCGGCGACCGGATTCACCTCAGCGCCTCGGGGGATGACGAAACCTTGCAGCATCAGGTGACCGCGTTGCTGGAGGCGGCCGGCATCCGCGCCGATTCGGTCGCCCCGATTGCGGCGGGGATTGAGGACGTGTTTGTCGAATTGCTAAAGTGAGCAGTGCCATGACAGAAGCGTACTCCGTTCAGGTGGAGGGGATTTCGCGCCGTTTCGGCGATTTTGTTGCCGTCGACGGCATCAGCTTCAAGGTGCGCGAGGGCGAGATCTTTGGCTTCCTCGGCGCCAATGGCGCGGGCAAGACCACGACCATCCGTATGCTCTGCGGGCTGCTGCTGCCCTCCTCCGGCAGGGCCACGGTCGCGGGTTATGACATTTACTCGGAGACGGCGCAGATCAAGGCTACCATCGGTTACATGTCACAGAAATTCTCGCTCTACGACGATCTGACCGTCGCGCAGAACCTCGATTTCTACGGCGGGATCTACGGCCTCTCGCGGGAGGAACTCGGCCGGGCCATCACCTCCGCCATCGCCACGACCGATCTAAAGCAGCATCTGGGCAAGCTGACCCGCGATATTCCCACCGGCTGGAAGCAGCGTCTGGCCCTGACCTGTGCCATCCTCCACGAGCCCAGGATCCTCTTTCTCGACGAGCCCACCGGGGGTGTCGATCCGATCTCACGGCGGGAGTTTTGGGGGCTGATTTATGATCTGTCCGAAAGGGGGACCACTGTCTTCGTCACAACCCACTATATGGACGAGGCCGAATACTGCAACCGGCTGTCGATCATGCATGACGGCCGGATTATCGCCCTGGGCTCGCCGCGTGAGCTCAAGGAGCGCTACCGCAAATCGACCATCGAGGCGCTTTTTATCGATCTAGTGCGGCAAGAAAGCCGCAAAGCGGAGACCGTATGAGGGCGCGCATCCTGGCGATCGTCCGCAAGGAATTACTCCACATTTTGCGCGATCCGCGTAGCCTGGTCATCATCTTCCTTCTCCCGATCCTGATGGTGCTGCTCTATGGTCACGCGATCACCTTCGACATCCGCGACATCCGGCTGGGGCTGCTCGATGAGGACAAGAGCCCGGCAGCGCGTGATCTGGTGGAGGGTTTGATCAGTTCGAATTATTTTCAGTTGAGCGGCATCCTCGAACGCCGCGAAGCGATCGAGGAGGCCTTTCTCCACCGCCGGATGATTGCGGTGCTAATCATTCCGCGGGGATTTGGTGCCTCCTACGGGAGCCGGCCGCTGAGCGAGGTGCAGGTGATTCTCGACGGCTCCAACGCCAACACCGCGACCGTGGCGATGAATTATATTCGGGCCTATTTCGTCAACCGCTCACTGCAGGCCAATGCCCTGGTGCTGCAGCCGCCGATTGAGCTGCAGCCGCGTGTCTGGTACAATCCCGATCTCAAGAGCGTCAATTTTATCGTCCCCGGCTTGGTGGCGATCATCATGATGCTGATCTGCGCCCTGCTCACCTCGGTGACGGTGGCACGTGAACGCGAGACCGGGACGATGGAGCAGATCCTGGTTTCGCCGGTGCGCGCCCTGGAGATTATCGCCGGGAAAACCCTGCCGTACATCCTCCTGGCCTTTCTCGCCGGGTTGCTGGTGATTCTCTTCGCCTGGATCTGGTTCGGGGTCCCCTTCCGCGGCGAACCCCTGTGGCTGCTCTTCTATGCCCTGATCTTCATCTACACCTGTTTGAGCCTGGGGATTTTTATCTCAGCGCGCGTGCCCAATCAGCAGCTGGCCCTGATGTTCGCGATGGTCTCGACCTTTCTCCCCTCGATCCTGCTTTCGGGTTTTATCTTTCCGGTCGCCTCGATGCCGAGGCTGCTGCAATACCTCAGCTATATTGTCCCGGCCAAATACTTTCTCGTTATCATCCGCGGCCTCATGCTTAAGGGGGTGGAGGGCGCCCAGCTCTGGCAGCCGGCCCTCTTTTTGCTGGCTTTCGGGACCGTGCTGATCCTGATCAGCGTCAAGCGCTTCAAGATCAATCTGGAGGAGTAGCGGGTGATCAAGATCCTGCATATCATCAAGAAGGAGTTTATCCAGATCCGCCGCGACCGCAGCATGCTGGGCATCCTGTTTGTGGTACCGGTGGTGCAACTGTTGCTGCTCGGTTTCGTCATCTCCAGCGAGGTTCGCAACATCAGGACCGTCATTTGCGATCTCGATAATTCATCCGCGAGCCGTCGGATCGTCGAGCATATCCGTCAGTCGGGATATTTTAATGTGGCCTATTACGACCCGAGGCCGGGCCGAATGCAGGCGTACCTGGACCGCGGCCGTGCTGCGGTGGCGGTGGTAATTCCTGAGGATTTCAACGCCCGGCTGCAGCGGGGCGAGCGTACCGCCCTGCAAGTGCTGGTCGATGGCCAGGATTCCAACACCTCGACCATTGCCCTAGGGTACATCAACGGCATTCTGCAGCGTGATCTGACCGACCAGATCGAGGCGCGGTTGCAAACGAGCGAGGTTGCCGCGGAGGTTCATCTTGTCTCCCCCAATCTGCGCGTCTGGTACAACGAGGAACTCAAGAATTCGGACTATATGGTGCCGGGGATTGTGGTTTTTCTCCTCACCATGGTCACGACGCTGGTGAGCGCGATGGGGCTGGTGCGCGAGCGCGAGATCGGCACGATGGAGCAGCTGCTGGTGGCGCCCATCAAGAAGCACGAGCTGCTGATCGGCAAGCTGGTGCCCTTTGCGGTGCTCGGTCTGATCGAGCTGGCTTTCGGGCTGACAGTCGCGCGCATCGTTTATACGATTCCGCTGGCTGGACATCTCGGTTTGCTGATACTCTTCGCCCTGATTTATCTCTTCACCACCCTTGGACTGGGGTTGTTCATCTCCGCCTCCTCGGCGACGCAGCAGCAGGCGATGTTTCTGACCCTCTTTTTCCTGATGTTTTTCCTGCTGATGTCCGGTTTTCTCTTCCCGATCGAGAACATGCCGAGAGTGATGCAGATGATCAGCCTGGTCAATCCGATGCGCTATTTCGTGCTGGTCGTACGCGAGCTTTTAATCAAGGGGGCGGGGTTGCACCATCTCTACACCCAGGGTCTGGCGCTGCTGGTTTTTGGTGCAGTGATCTTTTCGTTTGCGGTGCTGCGGTTTCAGAGTCGTGTTAAATAGCGGCGGGATTTTGCGGCCGGGTTCTGAAAGAATTGGTTGGTTTTATCAAAAATATTTTGTAAAATTTAGCTTAAATCTGGATGACCATCGCCGGAGACGGGGCGCCGGCGTGGGGAGTGAAGGAGATGCCGGAGCTTCCGGAAGTAGAGACGATCTGCAGGAGTCTGGCCCCGCACATCACCGGCAAGCTGCTTGCCGGGGTGGAGGTAAGCGCGCCCAAATTGCGCCGTCCCTTGCCCTCTGCGACCGTCTTGCGTGGGCTTTCCAATCAGCGCATTCTCGCTCTGGAGCGGCGGGCCAAGTATCTGCTCTGGCATCTCGACGGCGGCGGGGTCCTCGTTATTCACCTCGGCATGAGCGGGCGGTTGAGCTATTGCAATCCGCCGCGGCCGGCTGAACCCCATACCCATGTTATTTTCCATTTTACGGACGGTGGTGAACTCCATTTTCGGGATCCGCGGCGGTTTGGCAGTCTGGACTATGCCGGGCCGGGCGAGGCGCTCGAAATGGCCTTCCTCAGGGATTTGGGGCTTGAGCCCCTTTCACCGGCCTTCACACCCGATTTTCTCCGGCAACGTTTGGCATCGACGCAGCGGACGGTCAAAACCTTGATAATGGATCAGCGGGTGGTGGTTGGCGTGGGTAACATCTACGCCAATGAGGCGCTTTTCCGCGCGGGCCTGCATCCGCAGCGGCGGGGGAACAGCCTGAGTGCGCAGGAGGGCGCGGCGCTGCATGCCGCGGTCGTCCAGGTCTTGCAGGAAGCGGTGGAGCGCGGCGGTACCACCCTGACCGATTTCCGCAATGCCGAGGGAGAGCCGGGTTTTTTTCAGCTTGATCTGGCCGTTTATGGCCGCCAGCAGCAGCCTTGCCCGCGCTGCGGCCGGGAGATCCTCCGCCTGGTCCAGGGGGGACGCAGCTCGTTTTTCTGTGAAACCTGTCAAAAATAAAGGTTCATTGGCCTATGGCCAAAATACTTTCCGACAAATTCTTTGAACAGCTGGGCGAGCGCACGATCTCGTTCTTCACCACGGTGTATGACATCGCTGTGCTTTTCATTCAGAGCATCAAGGCGCTGCCGTCGCTATGGTTCTACCGCCGTCAATTCCTCGAGCAGATCTATGCCTTCAGCGTCAAGACCCTGCCGATTGCGGCAGTGATCGCGGTCTTCATCGGTCTCGGGGCGACGGTGCAAAGCACCTATCAATCCTCCGAACTGCTCACTCGTGCAATCCTCGTCAATGTCATTTTCAAGACGACCATCCTCGAGCTCTGTCCGATCATCCTCTCCCTGGTGCTGGCCGGTAAACTGGGGGCCTCACTCGCCGCGGAGATTGGCAGCATGAAGATCTCCGAACAGATCGAGGCCCTTGAAACCATGTCGCTCGATCCCGTCGGTTTTTTAGTGGTACCGCGCATCGTCGCCGGCCTGCTGATGCTGCCGGTGATCACCATCTTCGCCAACGCCCTGGCGATCTTCAGCTCCTTCTTCGTTTCAGCGGTGGCCACCGACTGGATCTCGGCGCAGGAGTTCGGCAGCGGCATGCAGATGGACTTCAAGGCGTTCGAACTCTATTTTGGCAACCTGATCAAGCCGGCGGTGTACGGCGTCCTGATCGCCCTGGTGGGAAGCTATTTCGGGCTGCGAACCACCGGCGGCGCCAAAGGCGTCGGGACCGCCTCCACCAACGCCGTGGTGGTCTCGGCGGTTTTCATCGTCATCTTTGATTACTATCTGGGAAAACTTTTACTATGATCACCGTGCGCGGCGTCCACAAGAGCTTTGAGGAGAAGGAGGTGCTGACCGGCATCGATCTGGATATTCCGGATAATAATAACCTGGTCATCCTCGGCCCGAGCGGACAGGGTAAAACGGTCTTCATCAAGACTCTGGTGCGGTTGATCGAGCCGGACGCGGGCTCGATCGCCTATGATGGAGACGATATTCTCAAGATGAGCCGCAAGGAATGGCAGGCCTACCAGAATCACATCGCTTTCGTTTTTCAGAATTCGGCTCTATTCGATTTTCTCGATGTGCGCGAAAATCTGAGCCTCTTTTTGCGCATGCACAAGCGATTGAGCCCGTTTCAAATGTACAACGAGGTGAGCCGGGCGATCAATTTTGTCGGCTTGGGCGAGGATGTCCTCGACAAATTCCCCGAGGAGTTGAGCGGCGGCATGCGCAAGCGCGTCGCTATCGCCCGCGCCATGATCAAGCGCCCCAAATATATCTTTTATGATGAGCCCACCACCGGACTGGACCAGAACAATGCCGAGAAGGTGAGCGAACTCATCCTCATGCTCAAGAACGAGATTGCCGCCACCTCCATCATTGTGACCCATGACATCAAATTGATGCGCGATGTGGCCGACCGGGTTGCCCTCCTCCGGGAGGGAAATATCTCATTTACCGGCACCAAGGAAGAAATTTCGGCTGAAACCCTGGAGTTTTTATACGAGACACGAGGAGAATATGACCTATAAAAAGATGAGCTATATTTCCGGCGTGATCATTTTTTTCAGCGCCGTGATCCTGCTTTGGGCCATTCTGTGGCTCTCGGGCCAGCGGATCATCTCGTCGAGCGAGTACCGCGTGTTTTTTAAATTTTCGGATGTTGTCGGCTTGCGCGACCGCTCTCAGGTCTTCATGCGCGGCTATCGCATCGGCTGGACCAAGGGAGTGCGCTTCGAGGAGGATGGGGTGGTGGTGCGGGTCGATATCAAGGACCGCTTTCATATCCCGATCGATTCCAAGATTGAAATCAACACCCTCAACCTCATCGGCGAAAAGGCCATCACCATCGAGCCGGGTAAATCGCCGAAGGTGTTGCCGGCCGAGGGCCAGCTGGAAGGCCAGAACAAGGATATCATGATAGTCGCTAAAACCATGCTGATGGATCTTCGCAGCCGGATGGAGGGGGGTGAACTCGATCAGCGGATCAGGGAGGCCTCATCCTCTATCAAGACCATGAACGAGGTGCTCATCAAGGTCGATAAAAAGGTCGATGCCCTCGATGTCCCCATGTACAATCGCCAGATCGCCGAGATTGGCGAAGCCGCCCGAAGCATCCGGCTAGCGGGCTCGGAGGCGACCGAACTGGCCAAGGAGAGCCGGGGTAGCGTTAAGCAGGTTGAGGAGACCGCCGGCAAACTCTCCCTCCTCTCCGATCAGCTGACCGGGATCGCGACCCGGCTCAATAGCGGTGAGGGGTCAGCGGGCGAGCTGCTGCAGAATAAGGAATATGTCAAGAATCTCAATGCGACGGTGACCGAACTCAAACTCCTCATCGAGGATTTGAAGCAGAATCCGGACAAGTACATCAAGGTGTCGGTTTTCTAGAGTGTAACCGCCGGGCTGGTCCTTGCGACCGGCCCGGCGGCATCAACCTTTCTCCGTACCCTCTCGTCCCCACCCGGCTCTTGCAGTACGCTCTTCGTAACCTTTCGTCCCCAACCGGTTCGCGCCGGAACGCTCAGTCCCGACCCGCTTTCAGGCGAAACCGGATGTACTTGATCCGTTTCCCTTCCTTAATATGTCTCTGCTCGTAGGCAGTCTGAATTCCAGTCAGATCGGGATCGGATGGCCCGGAATAAAGGTCGGGAGTACTGGCCAGAACCTCCGCTTTACGCCTTGCCAGAATCCGCAAGGTGAAAGCGTAGAGGCCTTCATCATCGGTTTTCAGGTGGAGGAGGCCATCCGGTTGTAAGAGGAGTTGGTAGAGATCGAGGAACCGCGTGGAGGTGAGCCGCTTTTTATGCTTGCCGCCTGCTGGATGGGGATCCGGGAAGGTAATCCAGATCACAGCGATTTCTCCAGGTGCAAAATATTCGCCAAGCTGTTCGATGCTGGCGCGCACAAAGCCGGCATTGGTCAGGCCGAGCTCCAGGGCGCGGGTGGCGCCGACCCACAGGCGCGGACCCTTGATATCGATGCCGATAAAATTGCGCTCCGGATAGCGCTGGGCCAGCGCCAAGGTGTAATCGCCTTTGCCGCACGCCAGTTCGAGGGTGATGGGACGATCATTGTGAAAAAAATCGGAGTGCCAGTGACCCCGCAGGCTGCCGGGATCCTGGCGTACGTTCGCCAATCCTGGAAGGGCGGCGAAGCGGATGAGTTTTTGTTTGGCCATATCGGGGGAGTATTTACGAAGAATTCTCTTGCATTGCAAGGAGAAAAAAAGCAGGGTACCCAAGAAATCTTCATCCCACCCGCTGCTTTGCCCGCGGGCCCCGATTCAGGTTTTCACCGACCTACGCTCTCGGTCCCACCCGCTGCTTAGGCCGCAAGCCCCCATTTCCGGCTCTCACCCGCACCCGATTGCCTGAGGTCGCGGGTAAGAGCAGAGTGCCTATCTCAGCCGGCTTTGCGGGCGGCCAGGAAGTAAAAGATGATCAAGGCCAGTCCACCGAAAAGGAGCATACTGGCCAGGGTGAAGATGTCCTGGCCATCACCGTAGATCGTGCCGACCAAGGCACCAAGTCCAACGCCGCTCAGCACCAGACCCCATTTGAGCGAAGTGGGGGCATTCTCGCGAACGGGCTGGGCGAAGAGGGCCTGAAGGATCTCGGCCGTCACCCCTTTCTCGATCATCTGCCGCTTCAATTTGTTATCCGAGAGGATCTTCACCATTAAAACGACCATGGCAAATGCGCCCAGAGGGACCAATTCTTCCATCATAGGATTCTCCTTTCTTGGTTGAGGGATTTCATTTCGCTCTACCTTATCTGACAGGTCAGGGGGGAAAATGTTGCAGGAGAGCAATACCTTGTTGCAATTACCCGAGAATTTCTTATCTTATTATGTAGGTACCGCCTGTACAGGCGAGCCGAGGTCAGGGAACACCGGGTGTGGGCGAGAGGTGATGGCTGGCCCCGGGATGCACCGAGTGCAACATTTCAGCCGCTTGGCGGTCTAATCAGAGGGAATGGACACCCGAGACGATAAAACGCTGATCGAATCCATCCTCGCGGGCGACCAGGGCGATTTCGCCCTGCTGCTGGCGCGCTACCAGAAACTGGTCGTGCACCTGGTCGCGCGGATGATTCCCCGGGCATCAGACCGTGAGGACCTGTGCCAGGAGATTTTTCTGCGCATCTACCGCAGCCTCGGCGAATTCGAGCATAAATCCAAATTATCCACCTGGGTGGCTACAGTCGCCCACAATACCTGCATCAATTATCTGCAGAAGAAACGCCTGCCGCTCTACGAGGACCTGGCCGGGCCAGAATCCGACGAGAATGCCGAGGCAAGCCGCCGGCTCGAATGGGTCCCCGCGGCTGAGGCCTCACCGCTGGAGCATGTAGAAGCGCGGGATTTGCGTGCCACCCTCCAGCGCGAGATCGATGCTCTGCCGTTGACCTTCCGGGCGATCCTGACGCTCTTCCATCTGGAGGAGATGAGCTACAGCGAGATCGCCGAGGTGACCGCCCTCCCCGAGGGCACGGTTAAAAGTTATCTTTTTCGTGCGCGGCGTCTACTGCGAGACCGCCTCGCCGCGCAGTACCCTGTGGAGGCTTAATGAAGCAACATTTGAATGATGCTGAGCTGCAACTATACCTCGATGGCCGGCTCGAGGAGAGGGAAAAGCTCGACCATCTCCGCGGCTGTCCGCTCTGCCAGGAACGCCTCGATGGCTATGAGCCGCTCTTTGCAGCGCTCGCCGTTGAACCGGAATGGTCGCCGTCACCAGCCTTGACAGAAAAGGTGATGCGCAAGATCCGGAGGGAGAGCCTTGGGCCGCTCTCCGAGAACCTGCTCCACTCCCTGATTCTGATGGGCGGGATCATTGCCGCCTTTCGGATCGCCTTGCCCTTTCTGCATCCGCGAACCTATCTGACGGAGATGCGCGGACTTCGCCTGCCTGAGAGCGGTCTCTCCTGGGAGTGGTTCCGGCACCTGAACATTTTGCCCCAGCTGGAAGAATACTTCCGCGGGACCACCCTACCGATTAACAGCCTGGTTCTTTTGGGCGGAGCGCTCCTCCTGGTGCTGCTTCTGGACCAGCTTATCGCCCTGGCCCGTCGTCACGATCTGCCGCAGAGCCGCTGAACCCCCTTCGCCTCCAAGGGTGTCGGTTTCGAGCCCGGCCGGAATCTTCCCCGGCCGGGCTGTTTTTTTGAGGGCCGCGTGGGCGGGATCGAGAGCGAAGGGGGGGGACCGAGAGCAGGGCGCGTGGAAACCAGCTTTCGGCGGGTATCCAGGCACTGATATTTTCCTTGATTCTTACTCCAGGGTTTGATATACTTTTGAATTAAACCGGCGTTCCCATCAGGAGACGAGGCGATGAAGGCATTTTCCTATCTCACGGCAAAGGGCGAACCCTGCATCGGTATTGAAACAGGGGATGGTCTGCTCAATTTCACCCGCTTGTGGCACTATTTCAAGGAGATCAAGAATTTCCCCCAGGCCCCCGATTTGCCGTTCCTGCAGCTCATGGTCGAGCTCGACTATTTCTCCGGAGAGACCTTTGATCAAGTCCTTGCCGCGGTCCGGGAAGTTCGCAGCCTTGATGACCTGATCATCCGGGAGCCGTTCACCTGGCAGGTGCCGATGCAGCGGCCGACCAAAATTCTATGTCTGGGCCGCAATTACCGGGCCCACGCCGCCGAGCTGGACAACACGGTTCCCGAGTCGCCGATGTATTTCGCCAAGGTGCCTTCCTCTCTGCTTCCCCATCAGGGCGCCATCTGCATTCCGGCGGGGATCGGCCGGGTGGATCACGAACTGGAGCTGGCGTTGGTGATCGGCAAGCGCGGTGCCCGCATCCCAGCGGAGAAAGCCATGGAGCATGTGGCCGGCTATACCATTGCCAACGACGTCACCGCGCGTGAGATGCAGCGCGAAGAGCAGAAAAAGGGCAAACCCTGGACCCTGGCCAAGGGGATCGACACTTTTTGCCCCATCGGGCCCTGGCTGATCCCGGCGGACCTCCTTCCGGATCCCCATCGGCTGGCGATGGAATTGAAAGTGGATGGCGAGGTGCGGCAGAAGGGCAATACCGGCGAGATGGTCTATAAAATTCCCGAATTGATCGCCTATATTTCGCGCTATATGACCCTCGAGCCCGGGGATATCCTGCTGACCGGCACCCCTGAGGGCGTCAGTCCGCTCCAGCCCGGAAACCGGGTGGAGTGCTCGATCGAGGGACTCGGCACCCTCGAGAATCTCGTGATTTCCGGAAAGGGGGAGTGATGACCGGCGGATTCGCGCCCTATTCACCCAATTTCGGCCGGCTGAAGACGGTCCTGTTGGGCGGCAAGGCCGATCGCGTGCCTCTCATGGAACTGGGCATCGATGAGGGAGTCATGGGGCAGTTCATCGGGCGGCCCCTCCAGACCCTCGGGGACAAGATCGAGTTTTACCGCCTCGCTGGTTACGATTATATCAAGCTCGCTCCGGTGATCAACATGAATCCGGGCGCCGCGGTGCCGGAGAGTGGCTTCCGCCAGTCCGAGGCTACCGCGCTGGACCGCGCCCGCACCTGGGGGACCGAAAGCAAGGGGATCATTACCACCTGGGAGGAGTTCGAGCGCTTTCGGTGGGCGGAGGTGACCGATGCCGCGTTCCGCTGGTTCGACGAAGCGGAGCGCACCATGCCCGCGGAGATGCGGGTGATTGGTCAGTATGGCGACATTTTCACCTTCACCTGGGAATTCATGGGCTTCGAAACCTTCAGTTACGCCCTGGTCGAGAACCCCGAACTGGTGGCTGCCCTCTTCGATCGGATCGGTTCGATCATCTATGCCCTCTTTGAGCGCATGGCGCAGTACGAGGTGGTCGGGGGGCTTTTTTACAGCGACGATATCGCCTACTTTTCGGGGTTGATGATTTCGCCGGCCACCCTGCGCCGCTATCTTTTTCCGTGGATGCGCAAGATCGCGGCGCTCTGCCAGGCCCGGAATATGCCCTTCCTCTACCACAGCGACGGCAAGCTCTGGGAGGTGCTGGATGAGCTGATCGCGGTGGGCGTGACCACGCTGCAGCCGATCGAGCCCAAGGCGATGGAAATTCGCGAGGTGAAGCAGAAATATGGCGATCGTCTCGGCCTGGTCGGCAGCGTCGATATGGATCTGCTCGCGCGCGGCGATCCGGAGCGGATCCGGGAGACCGTGCGCGGTCTGATCGAGGATGTCGGCCGGCGTGGCGGCTATTGTGTCGGCTCGGGCAACAGCATACCCAACTATATTCCGCTGACCAATTATCGTGCCATGCTCGAGGCCACCTGGGCGTTCGGGCAACTCTCGACGCAGCCTTGAGACGGGCCGCCCATGTCGCTTTATCAACCCATCAAACGTCTCGTCAAGCACTCCGCGGTCTATGGTCTGGGTCATGTTCTCAGCCGCTCGGTTGGCTTTCTGCTGCTCCCGCTCTACACCAATATTTTTTCGACGGACGGATTCGGGGTTGCCGGGCTGGCAATGACCTGGCTGACCATCCTCACCTTGCTTTACAGTTACGGTCTGGATGCCGGATTTATGCGGTTTTACATTCTGGCCAGCCAGGAGCGGGAGCGCCGTGCCATTTTTACCACGGCGACGCTGGCCCTCTCGTGCACCAGTCTGATCTTTTCGCTGCTGCTTGGGCTCCTGGCTCCGCACCTGGTCACCCTCTTTTTCGGAGCTGGTGCGCGCGGCACCGGGATCGATCTGGTGCTGCTGATCCGCCTCCTGGCCGGGATCCTCTTTTGTGACACCGCGGCTTTTATTCCGCTGCTGCTGCTGCGTGCGGAGGAAAAGTCGTGGCTCTACGTTCTCATAAAGGTGGGTTCGGCTCTCGTCCTGCTGGCGGCCAATCTGTACTGTATCCTTGCCGCCGGGATGGGTGTTGAGGGCATCTTCATCGCCAATCTCGTTTCCTCCGCCCTGACCCTGGCTGCTGCTTTGGGGGTGTTGCTGCACAGCGGCGCGGGGCGCCTCTCCCGCGACTGGCTGAAGCAGCTGCTGCGCTTCGGACTGCCCTTTTTGCCGACGGGATTAGCCATCGCCCTGCTCGACAGCGCCGACCGTCTGATGCTGGAACGGCTCGATTCGGTGGCCGCCGCTGGTCTTTACAATGCAGGCGCCAAGGTGGGAATGATCATGGGCCTGCTGGTGGCCGCGTTCCGTTTCGCCTGGCAGCCCTATTTTCTCGCTACTTCCCGCGAAAACGAAGCCAAAAAGATCTTCAGCCGCATCCTCACCTGGATGCTCGCTGCCTGTCTCGCCCTTTTTCTGCTGATGAGCCTTTTTGTCGATGAGCTGCTGAGGTTGCGCATTGACGGTTATACCTTTTTCGGATCGGCCTTTTGGGAGAGCAGCCGGGTGGTGCCGTTGATCATGCTCGCTTCGCTCTTTTATGCTCTCTACCTCATCTTCGAGGCGGCCCTCTACCTCGAGAAGAAGAGCGGCTTGATCGCTCTGGTCACTCTGGCCGGGGTGGCGGTAAACCTTGCCGTCAATTTCTGGCTCATCCCGCTTTATGGCCCCCTCGGATCGGCCTGGGCACGTGCGATCGCCTATGCCGGTATGGCCCTGGGCCTGTATGGATTTGCACAGCGTTACTACCCCATTCCCTATGAATGGCTGCGGATCCTGCGCTTGGTCCTTTGCAGCGCCGCGGTTTTCGGCCTGGCAATGCTGCCAGCGCTGCGCAGCTCGACGGTTTTGCGAGCGTTCCTCCTCGCCTCCTGGCCCCTGCTGCTCTGGGGCAGCGGCTTCTTTCGCAGCAGCGCCGGGGAAAAATCCGGGTTTTTGTCGCAAAAATTGCGTAAGTTGGTAGCAGACCGGCGTGCCGGCTGAAATTCATGCAGGGATCGAGGAGGAGATGACCGACCAGGAAAAAGCCGCTCTGAAAGCCTTCTACCAGCAAGTCGGTGAGAAATACCCTGAGGAGGAGGAGGTCTATCACACCCTGCGCGGCCTGCTGCGGCGCGACTTTATTCTCGGCCGTCTGCGCGGTCTGCGCGGCACCCTGCTCGATGTCGGCTGCAATCGCGGCATGTACCTTGCAGCCTGGCAAGGCGGCCCCTCCTTCGGTCTAGATCTCAGCATGGGGGCCCTGCAGCGGTGTCCTGCGGAGCTCGCCGGACGGCTGATCCAGGGCGATGCGGAACGGCTCGACTGCTTCCGCGCCGGATCCTTTGACCATTTGCTCTGTAGCGAGGTCCTCGAGCATTGCCTGAACCCGAAGGCTATCTTTGCGGGAATGGCCCGGGTGCTGAAACCCGGCGGAGCGGCCCTGCTGACCACGCCGAATTACCGCGGACGGCGGCCGGAGTACCTTGAACTCGGCATTCTCAAAACCTACGGCGTAGAATGTTCGAGCGGCCCGGAATATTTCCACACCGCCTATCGCCCCGAGGAGCTCGAAGCCATGGCCCGGGAAGCGGGTCTTTTAGTGGTGGAGTCGGGCACTCTGGAGAAGGAAGTCAAGTATGCGGCCAAGCTGCCTGCCGCTCTGCTGCTGGCGGTGCGGCTCCTCAACCGGCTGCTCCGTTCAGAGCACCTTGGCCGCGCCAACGAGGCTTTTTTTCATACCTTCACCCTGGCCTGCTACCGTTTCAGCCGCGCGATCGGGCTGGAAAAAGTGCTCCTCCTCCTGGTCCGGGAAGGGGTGCGCTCCTACATCGTCATGAAAAAGCCGGCCTGAGGCCGGAGCCACACCCGGGAGAAGTCGATGCAGATCTATTTTGCTGCTTCCATCGCCGGCGGGCGCAGCTATCTGCCCACCTACCGGAGGATGGTGGATTTCCTCAAAGCGGGCGGCCATCGGGTGCTGACCGAGCATATCGTCGCGCAGGATGTCCTCCGCCAGGAGCAACCCTTCAGCGCGCGCCAGATCTTTGAGCGCGATGCCGCCTGGCTCGAGTCCTGTGACTGCGTGGTGGCCGAGATCTCTAATCCCTCGCTGGGGGTCGGCTATGAGATCTGCTATGCTCTGGATTGCAGCAAACCGCTCCTCTGCCTGCATGCACGCGGCCTTTTCATCTCGCGGATGATCACCGGGATCAGCCGGCCGGGCTTCTCGGTCGCCGACTATGGTGCGGAGGAGGAGTGGCAGCAGCGGATCACTGCCTTTTTGGGAGCCGTATCACGATAAGGGAGTGGGCCTGAGCCATGCCAAGGACGATTCTGCATCTGGACATGGACGCCTTTTTTGCGGCGGTTGAGCAAAGCGACCATCCCGAATGGCGCGGCAAACCGGTGGTGGTGGGCGCCGATCCCCGGGGAGGCCGGGGCCGCGGCGTGGTCTCGACCTGCAGCTATGAAGCGCGACGCTTCGGCATACATTCCGCCATGCCGATCTCGAAAGCCTGGAAGCTCAATCCCGGCGCCATCTACGTCCAGCCCCGCGGCCAGCGCTATGCCGAGGTTTCGCGCCAGGTGATGGAGATCCTCTCCCACTTTAGCCCCGATCTCGAGCAGATCAGCATCGATGAGGCCTTCCTCGACATCACGTCCACACAAAAACTCTTCGGCGGGGCCGAGGCCATGGCGAAGCGGATCAAGGCGGAGATCCGGAAGGAGACCAATCTGAGCTGCTCCATCGGCATCGCCCCCAGCAAGTTCGTCGCCAAGATCGCCTCCGATCTGCGCAAGCCCGATGGTTTGGTCCTTGTGCCGGAGGGCGAGGTAGAGCGCTTTCTCGCTCCGCTCGAGATTGCCCGGCTTTGGGGGTGCGGGCCCAAGACGGTGCCGCTGCTGCAGGCGATGGGGATTTTCACCATCGGGGATCTTGCTGCATGCGCCCAACTGGAGCTGATCAACAAGTTCGGCCAAGTGGGCCTCCATTTCTGGCGTCTGGCGCATGGCCTGGATGAGCGGCCGGTCAGCGACGACCATTCAGCCAAATCGATGAGCCGCGAGTCCACTTTTGCGGCGGATACCGGCGACGAGGAGGAGATGCGCCAGACACTCCTCAGCCTCTGCGATGATCTGGCGTACGATATGCGCCGCCATGAGGTGCGCGGGCGCACCATCACCCTCAAGATCCGGCTTGCTGATTTCAGCACCTTCACGCGTTCTCGCTCCCTCGAGACCGCCACCGACACCAGTGCCGAACTCTTCCATCATGCCAGCGAGCTATTCGCCAGTTTCAACCGCAAGGGCGCACGGATACGCCTGCTGGGGGTGGCGGTCTCACAGCTGCAGCAGGGTGAAGGCCAGATGGATCTCTTCACCCCGGAGGCCGCACGCAAGGATAAAGTCGACCGCATCATGGATGACGTGCGTAAAAAGTTCGGCACCCGGGCGATCAGCCGCGCCAGCCTCCTTCAGAACCGCCGTGATTCACAGTGGATCCGGGACGAGCCATGACGCTGACGGAACTGCAGCGTTATGCCTACCGGCTACGGGTGATGCGGCCGGGCGAGATGGCCAGCCGATTGTACCGCAACCTGGCTGCCCAAGGGTCGCGCCTGCGTGGCGGGGAAACCGGCCCCGACCTGGCGGCAATCCTTGTGGAATCGGAGTACACTCCCGAAGGTTTACTGGCCGCTGCGCGGCAGCGCCGGCCACTGCCGCTGCAGACCGCTCTGCCGACCGATCCTGGGGCCTGGTTTGCCGCCCGCTGGCCGGATGGCTACGCCGCCCTGATGACCGCCGCCGAGCGGGCGGCTGCAGGCCATTTCTCCCTGCTCTCGGCCGATTTCACTTTTGACGGTCCTGTCGACTGGCACTATGATCCCCTAACCCGGCGCTCCATGCCATTGAAACACTGGACGGCCATGCCCTATTGGCGCCCGGGCTTCTGCCCTGGGGTCCGGCAGATCTGGGAGCTGAACCGGCATCAACACTTCGTCACCCTCGGTCAGGCCTGGCTGTTGAGCCGCGACGAGCGCTGGACCCGGGCCCTCTTCGGGCAGTGGCACGCCTGGCTCGCGGCGAATCCCTGCGGCCGCGGCATCAACTGGACCAGCTCGCTCGAACTGGGTGTACGGCTCATTTCCTGGAGCTGGGCGTTGGAACTGGTGAAATCCGCCTCCGCCTGCACGGCCGGCTTTTACGAAAAACTCCTCATCTCGGTCCATCAGCACGCCGAGCACATCCGCCACCACCTCTCGCGCGGCTCCTCGGCCAACAACCATCTGCTCGGCGAGTGTGCGGGCCTGATCTGTGCCGCTCATTTTTTCCCTGAGCTGAACCATGCCCGGGCTTGGCTGGAGCAGGGATTGACCCTTTTCTGGCCGGAATTCCTCCGCCAGGTGCATGACGATGGCGTGATCAAGGAACAGAGCACCGGTTATCAGCGTTACCTTTATGAGTATGGCACGCTGGCGATCCGAGCAGCCGATGCGGCGGGCCGGCCGGTTCCTGCAGCGCTCCCGGAACGGCTGGAACGGATGGCCGAGTTCGTCGCGGCCCTGATAGATGGTGCCGGGCAGGTGCCGCCGATCGGCGATGGCGACGATGGCCAAGCGCTTCTGCTTGATCCGCGTCACCGGGATGCGGAGGGAATGAAGCCGACGCCCTGGCAGGACCTCCTCGGAGAGGCCGCCCTGCGCTTTGGACGGCCGGATTTTGCCGCCCGGTCGGCCGGTTTTTCGCCTGCTCTCTTCTGGCAATACGGCGCGGCGGCAGCCGGGTGCTTTCCGGAAGCGGCGGGCCCCCACCCGGAAGCGCTGCGCCTGTTCCCGGAGGGGGGGTATGCCGTATGGCAGCAGCGCGGCGGCGGCCTGACGCAGCGGGCGATTCTGGATGCCGGCCCTCTGGGACTTGATGCGATGGCGGCGCACGGTCATGCGGATGCCCTGAATTTCCTTCTCACCGCGGGCGGCCGGCCCCTGCTCATCGACAGCGGCACTTTTATTTACCGAGGCGAGGCCTGCTGGCGCGACTATTTCCGGGGCACTGCGGCTCACAACACGGTGCGTATCGATGGCCGGGATCAATCGCAGCCGCTCGGACCCTTCCAATGGGGCCGCCAGGCGCGGGCCCGTTTTCTGCCCCCGGAAGTTTCAGGCGGGCCGGCCATCCGCGCTGAACACGACGGCTATCGGCGGCTTGGTGTCGTCCACCGCCGGTTGGTCGCTTGGGACGAGGGCGCCTGGCAGGTGGTGGATGACCTGCTGGGCTGCGGGACGCTGCGGGCGGAGTTGTTCTGGCATCTCGCGCCCTGCGGCTGGCACTGGTCCGATACGGACCAGCTTGAAGCCTGTTATCCGGACTGCCGCCTCCTGATCCGGATCGCCGGGCCGGATTCTGTCCGTCTTGAGGTGGTCGAGGGTGTAGAATCGCCTCCGCAGGGCTGGTTTTCACCCCGGTTCGGGCAGAAGAATGCCAATCCTGTGCTCTGTGTCAACACATATGAACCACTCCCTGTGCATATTATCACTACAATTCGAGTCCTGTGCGAAGACGCACAGGCTTGAGGGAAAATAGGAGCCCATGACATCCAGGATCCGTAATGGAATCGGCGCGGTCTTATCCGGTTCAGCCCTCGCCCTGCTGTATCTGAACTGTGCGGCCTGGTTTGACATGCCCGGCAAGCCGGCTGTGTGGATTGTGGCCCTGGGCGGCGCTGCCGGCTTGACGGGCGCTTTGCTGATGCGCCTCCTCGATGAACCTAGAGAAAGCGCGAAACCGACACCGGTGGAACCGGTCGTACCCGGTGTGCCGTGGCAGGTGAACCGGTTATTCCTCTTCAATACGCTCCATCATGCCGCAGCCTTGACGGTGGCCGATCCCGAGCGGGCACGGACGGTCATCGAAAAACTGGCTGAGTATCTCCGCCTCGTTCATGAGTTGAATCACCATCCGGATACCCTGCTCAACCTCGAGATCCGTTGCGCCGGGATGTTTCTCGCCCTCGAACGCATGCGCTTCGGCGATCGGCTGCGCGTAACCGAAGCGGTGGCGGACGATTGTCTCGAGTACGCTGTTCCCAGCTTGATGCTGCAGCCGCTCGCAGCCTGGGCAGTACGCAGCGGAGTGGAGCTTGACGACAGGCCGGTGGAGGTGACGCTTAAGGCATGGCAAACCGGCAGGGAGATCCTGCTCGAGGTCCGGCACGACGGCCGGGGCATCAGCGATCCGGCGCGGCGGCAGCGGCTGCTGGACGAACTCGGTTTTCGCGAACTGGAGCGGTCGCTGCAGCAGCGATTTGGCGCCGATACGGCGCTTGAAGTTATGGCGAGTGAACCGACTGGAGAATGCGCGCGCATCCGTTTGAAATGGGAGGATGCAGCCGGCTGAACGCCGCCGCTGTGGTCTTTCCTTTCCGCACTTGCCGCCGCAAGCCAGTACTACAGGGATGCAGCCGTGAATCGCTTCCGCAGCAGGCATCATGTGAATCAACAGCAAAGTAAACAAGTGATGAGAAAGCACCTATCCGTACTATTCCTCGCTCTCCTGGTCAGCGGAGGGTATTTCACAGCCGCTTCAGCCCCGCCGGAGCGACTTCGCCTGAGTCTGATCCCCCTTGCCAATCCTGCCGTAGAGCCGGCGGCGGTCGACCGTTTCAATCGAACCATGAATGCCGCTCTGGCCTGGTTGCCGCGCCAGACCGGGGTGGAACTGGTGCCGGCGGACACCCTGGCCGCTCTTCTCGATGGGGCGATCAAGCCCGATTTTCCGGAACTCTATGAGCCGTTCAGCCTGGCGCGCGCCAATCTCGAACTCCAGCTGGATGGCGTCCTTTTTTGCCGCCTTGAGAGGCGCGCAGGCCGCATCGTCATCACCGCCCGGGCGATGGAATTCCCCTCGGGCGTACTGGCTGCGGAAAACGAGCAGCCCCTGCCGGCCGATACCGTGACGGTGGAGTCGCCATTGCTGACGTCCCTGATTCAGCGATTCGCCGTACGGGATTCCCTGACAGGCCATCCCTTTGGCGCTGGCGAGCAGGGATTGGTGCTGTTGACCGGCGATCTGACGCAGGAGGAGTACCGTTCGGCCTGCCAGCAGTTTTTTGCGGCCCTGCAATTCGATGAGAGCCAGCAGCCGCTGCGTGTGAAAATTCTCTCCAGGGAGAAGCTGCTGCCGCAGGCGCAGGAGATTTGCGGTGTGGCCCGCGACCTGAAGGCCGCCACCCAGGCCGCTTGGCTCTTCGATCTGCGTCCAGCGCCGGATGGCGCCCGGGTCCGCTTCGCCCAGGCCCTCACGGCACCGCCGCAGAAACCGGTCATGGAATGGACCCTGCCCGTATTTCCCCAGGTCGATGAACTCGCTTGTGTCGAGCTGCCGGCCGATTCAACAGCGGCCCACGAGATCAACGCTGCGCTCCTCGAAGCGCCACCGGATCCCCTGGCCGTGGTGACACAGGAGGCCTGGAATGCAACTCCTGCCCTTGCCTTCCGCGCGGCCTTACGGCTGCACCAGGGACTGGCAGGCACCGGAACCAGCCCGTCCCCGGCCCGGATGGCCGCGGGTGAGACGCTCTACAGGCTCGCTGCCGATGGAGCGGCGAGCAAGCCGCTGGAGGCCTGGTCCGCTCTCTATCTCGGAACTTTGCTGGCGCAGGAGAACAAGAGCGCGGAAGCCATCACTGCGCTGCAGGAGGCCGAGGCCCTCTTCGGCCCCATGGCCGATCCCTCCGGGCTGATTCTGAGCCGGCGCGAGCTGGCTGCGGTTTACACAGGGCAGCAGGCCTGGCAGCAGGCGCGGCAAACCCTCAACCGTCTGCTGAACATTCCGCCGGACAGTTTGACCCAGGCTCTGACCTGGCAAAAGGTCGCCCAACTCTACGAAAAGGAGGGACGGACCAACGAGTCGGTTCAGGCCTATCACCGTACCGCCAAAATCAATCTTGCCATCAAACGGCCCTATGAGGCTGCGATGGTCTATCAGCGCCTGGGTCAGATCATGCGCGAAACTGGGGATCTGGACCGCTCCGTCGCCTATCTGGACACTTTCCTGACGCAATCGCAGTCGCTCGCCAGCGAGCCCGCCCTGGCGCGTGCCTATTTCCAGATGGGGCTGACCCGGCTGGCGCGCAACGAACGCGAAATCGCGCTCTCCAATTTTCTCAAGGCCGGCGATTACCTCGAAATGCTTGGCGATCACAGCGGCCAAGCCAGGGCGGACCTCAACATTGGCGCTATCTACTGGCAACTCGGCGATACCCTCAAGGCGCGGCAGCGCTACTTCTCGGCCATCAACCAAGCCACAGCCGAGGGGGATTCGGTGATGGTGCTGATGAGCGCGGTCAATCTTGCCGACATTCATCTGACCCAGAAGAACTACAGCCAGGCCCAGACTTTTTTTGACCGTGCCCTCGCCATCGCCCAGCAGGCCAGGGACGCCCGCGAGCAGGCCAAGATTACCTACGCCAAGGGTCTCGCTTATCTCAAGGAGGGTCGGCTGCGGGCGGGGTATGCCCGGATCAAGGAGGCGATGGCCCTCGGCGGCGGCTCGGTCAACGGCGATGCCGCAAAGGAACAGGCCTTTCTGGACAAACTCTCCCTGCTGATCGGCGACATCGAAACCCTGCGCGGCGCCCCGCCGCCGCGTTACTGAGAGCGACCTGTCCGGGTGGCCGCTCGCCGCAACATCCCCGAGGCCGTCCGTGCTCTCACCGCGCGGGTCGATCGGGCCGTGCGCGAGTACCGGATGCTCCAGCCAGGCGACCGGCTCCTGGTTGCGGTCTCCGGCGGTGCGGACTCCATGGCTTTGCTTCAAATCCTTTCCAGCCGCATCACCCTCTATGCCGCCGGCTCGAGCCTGCGCGCGGTCTATGTTGATCTGGGATTCGGCGCCGCCGCCGAGGCGCGCTGCCAAACCATGCGCGACTATTGGCATAGTCTCGGGGTGAGCGGCCGCATCCTGCATACCACCATTGGCCCGCTCGCCCACAGCGAGGTCAACCGCGAAAATCCCTGTTTTCTTTGCTCCCGCATCCGCCGCAAGCACCTTTTCGCCACAGCGGAACGCTTCCAGTGCAACAAGATCGCCCTGGGCCACCACAAGGACGATCTCATCGAAACTCTGCTGCTCAACATGCTCTTTAACCGCGAGATCAGCACCAGCCCGCCGATGCTTTCCGTCCATGGAGGGCGCTACCACCTGATCCGGCCGCTGCTCTATGTCGAGGAGACCATGGTCAAGGCCTACGCGGCGGAGTGCCGGGTCCCGGTTTTCGGGCAGGAATGCCCGAGCGACGGCGCCTCTAAACGGCAGGAAATCAAGGAGTGGCTGGCAGCGCTCGAGCAGACACATCCCGGCTGCCGGGAGAATCTCTTCCAGGCGATGCGCCGAGTCAAGAAGGACTATCTGCTCTGAGCACGAGGCTCCGTGTTGAGCCAAGTCGTGCGGTTACGCCCCCGCTCTCGTCCCTACTTTGACGGACGCCGCATCGACGCGACACCCGCCCGGTCGTACAGCTTCCTCCTTGCAATTCCCGCTAAAAATGCGTACCTTGTAGCGCCGGTTACGTATCGGCACCGGTGCTCCGGTCATCCCTTACACCCTTCACCCCATCAAGGAAACCGCTGCGCATGCGGCTTAAGTTAAGCTATCCCTTTGACTGGCAGGGATTGGAGGACTTTTCCTACGACTACGATCCCGCCGGCGTGCCGCGTGTGGACTATGGGAGCGAGGGGTTGCGCTACAATCCGATTACCATCGCCCAATACGGTCTTTACTGCCTGCAGCAGTATGCTAAAGAGGCGAAGGAGGAGGACCGCGCCCGGGCCCTGGCCTGTGCCGAATGGCTGGCGGCCCATGCCAAACCCACCGGCTGTGGGCTGCTCGGCTGGATTTACGATTTCAGTCTGCCGTTTTACGGGCTGGAAGCGCCCTGGATTTCGGCGATGGCCCAAGGTGAGGCGGTCTCGTTGCTGGTCCGCTGTCATGGGCTCAAGCCGCGGAGTGATTTTCTCGAGATCGCGCGCTCGGCCATCCGGCTGCTCGATCTCCCGGTCGCCGAGGGCGGCACCCTCAGCCGGCTTGCCGACGGTTCGCCCTGGTTCGAGGAGTATCCGACCGAGCCGGCATCGCATGTCTTCAATGGTCACCTCTTCGCATTGCTCGGCGCCGCAGACTGGGCCGACTACACCGACTTGCCCGAGGCCTGGCAGCGGTATGAGAGCGGCCTGGCCAGCATCGAGAAGAACTGGCGTCTGTGGGACCGCGGCTTCTGGACCCGCTACGACCTGCACCCAACCAACCGGCTCGCATCGCGGATGTACCAGCGTGTCCATCTGCGGCTGATGCATCTGCTGGCCTTTCGTACCGGCCGGCCCCTTTTTTACCGTGTGGCGCGCCGCTGGCGGACAATGCTCTACGATCCCTGGTGCAATCTGCTCTGGCTGGCTTTCAAGTCGGGGGAGAAACTCCGGCTGCGGGGAGGCCCACGGTGAAACGGGTGTTGATGCTGGCCTATTATTTTCCACCGCTCGGGATGGGGGGGACACAGCGCTCGGCCAAATTTGCGCGATACCTGCCTGAATTCGGCTGGCAGGCGACGGTGTTGACCGTCAAGCCCATCGCCTACTGGGCGGAGGATGTCTCCCTTCTGGACGATCTGGCCGGGGTGGAGATTGTGCGCGCCGGGTCGTTTGATCCACAGCGGCTGCTGGCGCTCGCGCGCCGGAAAACCACCCCGGGCGCTCCGGTCAATGAACCGGCACAGCCCGCGGCGGCCTCCGGGGGCGCCTCCGGCGCGGGCGGCAGGGCGCGTGCTGTTGGCGGGAGCGGGATGCTCGCCTGGATCAACCGCCGGTTGCTGCCCTGGGTGCTGCTGCCCGACAGCAAGATACTGTGGAGCTGGCATGCGCGTCGCGCTGCCGCCGGGCTGCTCCGCTCCGGCGCCTGCAGCGCGATCTGGTCCACCTCGCCGCCCCACTCCACCCATCTCATCGCCCGGCGGCTGGCGCGGCGTTACCGCCTGCCCTGGATTGCTGATTTCCGCGACGCCTGGGCTGACAGCGTCGTCGTCCCGCAGCCGACCCCCTGGCACCGCCGCCGCCAGGCCGCCCTATTGCGCCGCGTGGCGCAGGACGCCGACCTGCTCATCGGCGTCACCCCCGGCATCGTCGCCGAACTCGAAGCCGCCGGCGGGGCCGGCAAGACTCGGCTGATGACCAATGGTTTCGACGCCGCCGATTTCCCGGATTCCGGCCCGCCGTATCGCGCCGGAGACCGGCTATCACCGGCAACCGCCCCCCCGGAGAGGCGCTTCGTGCTCTGTCACTGCGGTGCCATCAGCCGTTTCAGCGATCCCGCACCCCTGCTGGCCGCCCTGCGCCCGGAGGAGCCCAGCCGCCTTCATCTTCACTTTGTCGGCTTCGACGCCAGCGGGAGTTTCGCCGAACGCGTCCGCAGCCTGGGGCTAACGGAGAGGATCAGTTGGTCCGGCTACCTGCCGCATCGCCAGGCCCTGGCGGCGATGGCCGCCGCCGATGCCCTGGTGCTCATCGCCTGCGATGATCCACGCGCTAGGTTCATCCCGGGCAAAAGCTTTGAATATCTGGCCAGCCGTAAGCCCATCCTGCTGATCAGCAACGTGGCCGAGACCCTCGCACTGTTACAAGGCCAGCCGGGCGTCATCGCCTGCGCCCCGGACCAGCCCGAGGCCATCCGCGCCGCCCTCGCGCGCCTGCAGCAGGATCCCGAGCTCGCCCGCGCGGCCCTGCAGCGCGACTTGCGTTCCTTCGACCGCCGGGAACAGACCGCCCGGCTGGCCGCCCTGTTGGACGACTTGACCCAAACCTGATACCAGTCCTTCGATGAAAAAAATCCTGATGACCCTGACCGCCCTTCTGGCCGCCTATCTGACCGCCGCGGCGAGCGAATCCCCGCCCTTCACCTGGCCCACCGACGCCAGCCGGCTGCTGACCTCAACTTTCGGCGAGTACCGCGGCCACCGCTTCCATGCCGGCATGGATATCAAAACCTTCGGCCAGGTGGGATACAAGGCCCTGGCCGTCCGGCCGGGATTCGTCTCCCGCGTCCAGGTTTCTCCCTGGGGCTACGGCCGCGTTGTATTTCTTCTTCTCGATACCGGCGAAACGGCCGTCTATGGCCATCTGCAGAAATTCAACCCGGAGATCGCCCGCCGGGTCGCCGCGGAACAGGAGCGCACCGGACACTACGCGGTGGAACTGCGCTTTGCACCGGGCGAGATCCCGGTCGCCCAAGGGGAAATCGTCGGTTGGACCGGCCAAAGCGGCTCCGGGGCGCCCCATCTCCATTTCGAACTGCGCGATGCGGCGGAATCGCCCGTCAATCCCTTGCTCAAGGGCTTTGAGATCAAGGACACTTTGGCTCCGGCCGTCCGCAGGGTCATGGTCATCCCCCTCGACGCCGCCGCGCGCGTCGCCGGCGACCTCGAGCCGGTGGTCTACCTGCCCATCCCTGCTGAACAAGGCCGACTGCGGATCGAACGCACCATTCCGGTCTATGGACGCATCGGCTTCGCTGCCGAGTTCTTCGACCAGATCGACGGCGCCCAGAACCGCATGAATCTCTATCGCTATCGCCTTCTGATCGACGATAAGGAGGTCTTCGCTACTCGCTACGATACCTATCCCTACGAAATCGACCGCCAGGCCGACCTCGACCGCGAGTACCGAACGCTGGTGCGCGACAAGGCGTTGTTTCAGCGCTTTTTCCGCGAGGCCGGCAACACCCTGCCCTTTTATGCCAGCGAGGCCCTCTGGTATGGCGCCCTCGAATGCGATCCCGCCAGTATGGCCCACTCCTGGTTGACCAGCATCACCCGCGCCCTCGGTTTCTTCTGGGACCTCCCCGCCGGCGTGACCATCCTGGAGAAGGGGATCCATCTCTTCCGCATCGAGGCTCGGGATTTCAGCGGCAACTGCACGACGGTCGAAGGAAGGCTTCAGGCCGGACCACCTGAAGCGGTACGCCAGCCGGAAACCGGGGGCCTCGCGCTCGACAAGGCCGGCTATACCATCGATGCCGATTATTATGACGCCTACGTCCGTCTGACCGTCGCCGCTTCCCAGCCGGTCCGGCAGATCCCCGGGCTCCAGGCCACCTGGGGAGACGGCCACCAGGAGAACCTCCTCCTCGCACGCAGCGGCCGCGCGGGCTTCCGCAGCGGCCTGACGCTCTACCCGAACCACCCCGGCCCGGTGCGACTCCGGCTTTTCGATCCGGAGACCGGAGAGGGAAAAGTCCTCCACGAGGTGATGCTCCAGTACGTCACCGTGCGCGAGGGACGGGAGAAGATCTTCGTGACCCAGGACGGGCTGTGTGAACTCTTCTTCGACAAAGCGTCGTTGTTCAAATCGATTTCGGTCCGGGCGCGCACGCGCAACCGCGGCGCCGAAAAACTCCCGCTGGCCAGCAAGATCTATCAGATCGATCCCGTGGATGTCCCCTTGAGCGGAATGGTGACCGTGCGCATCCACGTCGAGGACACGATGCATCCGGAGCAGGTGGCGCTCTACCGGCGGGCGCCGGGCGGCGACTGGCAATATCTCGGCAGGGAGGCAGGCAGCGGCGGCAGCGTCGGTAGTCGCAGCCGCGAGCTGGGTGAGTTTGCTCTCATCCGCGATAGCGAGCCGCCCGCGATCACCGCGCTGCTGCCGGCGGAAGGGGCAAGAACCACGCGCACACCCCTACTGCAGGCGCGCGTGCACGACGCCCTCTCCGGCATTGGCGATGAGGAGCAGTACGAACTCCGCCTCGACGGTCGGCCGGTCATCGTCGAGTACGACCCCGAGGGGGAACGCCTCCTTCATCCGGTCGCAACACCGCTGCGTCCGGGCCGGCATACGCTCGAACTCACCGTAAGCGACCGCTGCGGCAACCGCGCAGGTAAAGCACAGAGCTTTTATGTCCGGTAACCGCCTGAGGGGCTGAGCCGTCGCGGCGACTGCCGGCCCCGAGGGCAGGAAATGACCTTGAAAAAGGGGCCAGGCCATGATTCCCATCCGTGATGAGAATGCCCGCAATCACTTTCCGGCGGTTACGCTGGGATTGATCGCGATCAATGTGATCGTCTTCATCCACCAGAGCCTGCTGCCCAGCATGCAAATGAACGAATTCATCGTGCAATACGGCGCTGTGCCGTATTACATAACCAGCGGCTCGCATCTCTCCACCATCCTCACCTCGATGTTCCTGCATGGAGGCTTTTTTCATATCGCCGGCAACATGTTGTACCTCTATATCTTCGGCGATAACATCGAATCGATGCTGGGGCCGATCCGTTATCTGTCCTTTTATCTGGTCTGCGGTTTCTTCGCCTTTGCGGCGCACTATGTTTTCGATATGCAGTCGATGACACCGATGATCGGCGCGAGTGGCGCCATCTCCGGGATCCTTGGCGCCTATGCCGTGCGCTTCCCGCGCGCCCGGGTCACCGTGCTGGTGCCGCTATTCCTCTGGATCTGGCGGATTTTTGAGATTCCCGCGGTCTATGTGCTGGGATTATGGTTTGTCATGCAATTGTTCAGCGGGGCGGTTGGCTCGGCCCAGAGCGGTGGCGTAGCCTGGCTGGCTCATGTGGGGGGATTTGTCGCGGGGGCGCTTATCATGTCCGCCTGGCAGCGGCGGCTCACTTAAAACGGAAGGCGGTATGGATTTTTTCACCCTCCTCTTCATCGCAGTCGGACTTTCCATGGATGCCCTGGCCGTCTCGATCTCGAGCGGCCTAACCATTCCCAGCGTCAACAGCTCCCATGGACTCAAGATCGCCTTTTCCTTCGGCTTCTTCCAGGCCCTGATGCCCATCCTCGGCTGGGTTGCCGGATCAAGCCTGCGCCGTTACATCGAAGGCGTCGACCACTGGATCGCCCTGGCCCTGCTCTCCCTGGTGGGGGTGCGGATGATCTACGAAGCCCTGACGGGGCACGATTCCGGCGATCCGCTCATCGCCACCGAACCCCGGGTACTGCTGCTGCTCTCGGTGGCCACCAGCATCGATGCCCTGGCCGTGGGCCTGAGTTTCTCCCTCCTGCATGTGCCGCTTTTTCCGGCGGTGCTGATCATTGGCGTCACCACTTTTCTCTTCTCGGGGGCGGGAGTCTATCTCGGCAAGATCGCCACGGCTCATCTCGGCCGGTTTGTTGAGATCCTCGGCGGCCTGATCCTCGTCGCCATCGGCGTCAAGATCCTCCTTGAACATCTGCAGCTCCTCCCTTAAAAAACCCCCAGCCATTTCAGCACGATGATGCCGGCGGAGATGGTAAAAATGCTGCCGAGCGTCGAGGCGAGAATGATATGCCCAGCCAGCCTGGCATTACTGCCCATGGCGTCGGCCATGGCATAGCTGGCGATAGCGGTGGGTGATGCGAAGAAAAAGAAGAGCACGCCCAATTCCTGTCCGCGAAAACCGGCGTAAACGGCGGCGGTGATGGTGATCAGCGGCAGTAGGAGGATCTTGAGAAACGCGGCCAACACGGAGAGGCGGAGATCCGCGCGGATGCCCTTGAAACTCAGGGTGCCGCCAATGCCGAGCAGAGCCAGGGGCAGGGTAAGGGAGGAGAGATAGGTGACGCTTTCGAGGATCATTCCCGGCAGCCGGATCTGCAGCAGCGAGAAGGGCACCGCCACCGCCGCAGCGAGGATGAGGGGATTGGTAAGAATCTGGCGGGTGACGGTCCAGCCGCTGATGGAACGCTCGCGCTTCTGTGTCAGCGAGAGGGCCAGCACAGCGAGGATGTTGTAGGGGGGCATAATCACCGCCAGCACCACCGCGGCTGGGGCGAGCACCTCCGGGCCATAGGCGCTGTTGAGCATGGCGAAACCCAGGATGGCAAAGTTGCCGCGAAAAGCCCCCTGGATGAAAGCGCCACGGTCGCGCCCAGCCCGGACCCACAGGATCCCCGCCAGCGTGCTGAGGGCGAAGGTGATCAGGATGAAGAGCCAGGCGAAGAGGATCTGGCGCCCGTCGAACAACTCCTGAAATCGCGTGGCCGAGATTTTGGTGAAGAGCAGCGCCGGCAGGGTGACGGTGAAAACCAGCCTCGAGGCGACCGCGTTGAAATGAGCGTCGATGACCCCGGCGCGCTGCAGCAACAGGCCCGCGAAGACCAGGATGAAGACCGGTGCGACAATGTTCGCGGCCTGGATAAAGATCGTCATCGGTGCGCCTCTTCTATGCGTGCATCCTGCCGCGCGCCAGCGAGGCGAAAATCCCGGCGAAGCAGAGCGCTGCGAAGCCTCCGAGCAGCAGGTGCATGGCGCCGAGAAACTGCCCCTGATTCTGCAGCGTGATCTGCGTGTGTCCGACGTAGAGGGCAATCACCATCGCCGCCATCCCCATACTGAACATCTGCCCGAGCATCCGCATCGTGCTGACCATCGCCGAGGCCAGGCCATAGTGGCGCCGCTCGACCGAGCCCATGATGGCATTGGTGTTGGGTGAGGAAAAGAGCCCGAAGCCGATGCCCAGGAGAAACAAGCTTGCCCCGATGAAGAGCAGCGGGGTGGCGGCTGTAACGGTCGCCAGCATCGCCAGTCCGATGCTCGACAGCGCCATTCCGGCTGAGGCGATCAGGCGCGGCTCGTAGCGGTCGGAGAGATAACCAGCAAGGGGCGAGAAGAGCGCCTGCATCACCGGCTGCGACATCATCACCAGCCCCGCTTGGCGCGGCTCCAGACCCTGGACATACTGCAGATAGAGACTGAGGATGAAGCCGACCGCAAAGGTTGCGCCGTAATTGATCAGGGCGGCGAGATTGGACAAAGCGAAGACGCGGTTATCACGCAGCAGTCGCACATCCATCAGCGGAAAAGCCCCGAGCGCTTCCCAGCGTAAAAAGAAGAAGAGCCCGATGAGGGATGCGGTCAGCGCGAGATAACCCTGGCGCCCAGGGAGGGCCGAGAGTCCATACATCAGGGCGATCACCGTCAGGGCGTAGAGCGCCGCCCCCCTCCAGTCGAAGCACTCGCCGGCGGCCTCGCGCCATTCCCGATCGAGATAGCGCCAGGTGAGCAGCAGCGCCAGCGCGCACAGCAGGGCGTTGATCCCGAAAATGGTGCGCCATCCCCAGGCCCCGACGATCCAACCGCCGATGGGCGGGCCGAGCGCCAGCCCGAGATAGACCGCGGCGATGTTCCAGCCGAGCACCCGGCCGCGCTGCCCGGGAGGAAAGACCGAGATGAGCATGGCAGTGGCGGTGCTGAAGACCATGCCGCCGCCGAAGCCCTGCACCACCCGGCCTACGATTAGCAGCGTTCCGCTGCGGGCGAGGGCCGCCCAAGCCGATCCAGCCAGGAAGATGAGCACCCCGAAACTGAAAACCCGCTTGCGGCCGCGGATGTCCGCCAGCCGCCCGAAGGGCAGCAAAAAGACCGCCGCCGCCATGAGATAGGAAGTGGCGATCCAGCTCAGCATCACGGCATCGAGACCCAGCTCGGCACCGATTCGGGGCAGCGCCAGATTGACGCCGGCGCCCATGAAAGGCGTACTGAACGAAGTGAGGATCGCCACCGCCAGGGTGGCGCGCTGTAGCGATGTGCCGGACATCATACCGCCGCGAAGGCGCCGAGGTGATACAGATCCTGCAGGGATTTGCGCATGGAGGGGTGCTCACGCTGCTGCAACTCCTCGCTGAGTTCCAGGGGGTCACCATAGTAACCGACGGCGATGGCCACCTGGGCGGTATACTCAGCAGCCGGGATATGGAGGGCGGAATAAACCCTCTCGCGATCGAAGCCGCCCATGGCATGGGCGAAGAGGCCGAGCTTGCGCGCCTGTAGCGCCAGGGCCAGCCAGGCCGCGCCTGCATCAAAAGGCCCCCATTCGAGCGTACGGCCTGAACTGCTGATCCGCCGCGCCAGGAGAAAGAGGAGCACCGGCGCCCGAGCGGCCCAGATCTGGTTGCCGGGGTGAAGGAGGTCGAGAAACCGAGCATGCTCCTGCGGGGTGACGGCCGCGAGAAAGAACCAGGGCTGGGAATTGGCGGCCGAAGGTGCCCAGCGCGCAGCTTCGAAAAGGGAGAGCAGATCGGCTTCGGCGACCGGCCGGGGCGAAAAGGCGCGCGGTGACCAGCGTTCCGGGAACTGGGGGTCGACGTGGGCTTCGGGAAGACGGGGTAGGTTCATGATTCGATTCCTTTGATTTTAAAAGATAAATATACGTGATTTCCGGTTCTTGCTCAATCATTTTTAATCGGGGCCGCCGCCCCGCCCGGCACGATGCACTTGCGGCACTCTACGGCGCCCATCCATACTCCGGCGCCCACCCGGCCGGCCGTGCATCAGACTTTTTGCTTGATTTTGACTCACCCGATTGGCTATATTTAACATGAAGGTGTACAGCACAGCGAACTGGAATGGGCCAGGTGATCTTGGCAAACGAACACACCAATTCACATCTGGCGGCGGCGATCCGGGAGGCGAAGAAAGGCCTCCGCCATAATCACGGCGGGCCATTCGGAGCAGTCATCGTCCATCGCAGCCGAATTATTGCGCGGGGGCACAATGAGGTTTTAAGGACCAATGATCCCACTGCGCATGCCGAGATCGTTGCGATCCGCAAGGCCTCGGCAAAACTTGGCCGCTTCGATCTTGGCGATTGTGAAATCTGGTCCACGTGCGAACCCTGTCCGATGTGTTTTGCCGCCATCCACTGGGCCAAGATACCTCTGCTCTATTATGGCTGCACCCATGATGATGCCGCGGCCATCGGCTTTGATGATGCTTTTATCTATGCGGTAATACGCGGTGAAACCAGTGAGAAGCGCCTGCGGCTCGTGCAGCATGGGCGGCCGGAGTGCCTTGAGCTTTTTAATGAATGGCGCAGCAAGCAGGACCGGCGAAGTTACTGAGAGGAAAGGAGAAAGCATGTTCTGCATCTTTTGTGAAATTGCGGCGAAGCGGATTCCGGCGCAGGTCATCTATGAAGATGAGCGATGCATGGCTTTCATGGACCTGATGCCCATCAATCCGGGCCATGTCCTGATCATCCCGAAAGAGCATGCTGCCAATATCTGGGAACTCCCGCCTGCCGCAGCACAAGCCTTGCTACCGGCCGCACAAAAAGTTGCAGCCGCACTGCGCAGCTCGGGCCTGCGCTGTGAGGGCGTCAATCTGCACATGGCGAATGGCGAAGTGGCCGGGCAGTCGGTATTTCATGCCCACCTGCACGTGGTGCCTCGCTTCGCCGGCGATGGCTTCGGTCTGAAATTTCCGCCGGGTTATGGCGCTGAAGCCGACAAGAACGAACTGGCTGCGGCGGCAGAGCAGATCCGCCAGGCTCTGGTCAAGGCCCGCTGATCCAGCTGCGATCGCTGTGGAGAGAAATAAAAAAGCCCCATTCCTGTTCAGGAACGGGGCTTTTTGTTTATGCGCGTTTAGTTGATTTCGATCTGGCGCGGTTTGACCTCTTCCACCTTGGGCAGAACGATGGTCAGGACACCATCCTTGTAATCCGCACGAATTGCATCGGATTTGACCCGGCTGGAGAGGCTGAAGGTGCGCTGAAAGGCGCCGAAGTGGCGTTCGGAACGGTAGATGTTCGCCTCTTTTTCTTCAACTTCCGATTTGCGCTCGCCCTTGATCGTCAAGAGGTTGTTCTCGACCGAGATCTTGAGGTCCTTTTTGTCCATGCCGGGAACATCGGCCTTGACCACGATCTCATCCGGATTTTCCCGCACATCCACGCGCGGCGACCAAACCATCGAATCTTCCTCGTAACGACTCCAGAACGGCCATCCCATGAAGGCTTCATCAAACCAGGGATTGCGCACCAGATTCTCACGATCACGTTTTACCAGAAACATAACGACCTCCTTTTGATGTATGTTAAGTGGATTGGTTGATCTTGAACGCTTTCGTTGACCTGTGTTACAAATGGCGTGCCAAATTTTAATGAAGGACTTAATAAATTGAAATTAATTAAATTAGAAACAGTTTCCGGTTTCCGCGTGAGTTCTGCCAGGACGACGACAATACTGACAAAAAGACAGACTATATCGGACAGGCTGACAAAATGGCAGATATGCTGTGGACTAGGGAGCGGGAATCCAAATGTTGGGTGAGCACGAGACTTTCGCCGAGGCGCGGGTTCGAGACCGGGTCGGCGTGAGAGGAGCGCAGGGAGGGAACGAGGGGAGCGCCGGGTGAGCGCGAGATTGTTGAAGGGGCGCGAATCGGCCTGCGCGCAGGCACTTTTTTGTTGGTTTTCGCCGGCCGTTTTGTTAAATTAATTATTAATAACGCAGACTTGTTTCCCTGAACCGCCGAAAATCCGGATCCGAACCGGCAGGAGACCCCTCCCCTTGATCAAGGAATTCATCGACATGCCGCGCCTCGAGCGCTGGATCGGCAAAGCCTTCGCCTTTCTGTCGCCCAATTCCTGGACCACCCTCTCCCTGCTGCTCGCCCTCGCCGCTTATGGCGCGGTGGTCCTTGGTTCGCCAGTCAGTGGGGCGCTTCTTTTCACTCTGAGCGGCTTTATGGATCTGGTGGACGGCAAAGTGGCGCGTCACACCCGACACGCCACCGGCCTCGGCGCCTTCTGGGATGGCACTGTCGACCGCTTCGTTGATGCCCTGATGATCCTCTGCCTCTTCCGACTGGACTTTCCGCCGGCGATTTTGCCCATGGAGATCCTGCTCTTCCTGCTCCTCTTTTGCACCCTGCTGCCGCCCTTCATCGTCGCCTATGCCAACCATCGCGGTGCGGTGCCCGATCCGACGGAAAAGGTGGTCTGGCGCTTCGCACTGCGGATTGAGTATCTCGTCTTCTTCATCGCCGCCATTCTGGTCAATCCCTTTTCCGCCGCCTGGAGCCTCGGCTTGGTCTATGCCGCCCTGGCGCTGATGGCTGCGACCGTCGTGCAATCGATCGTGCTGGTTTTCATCAAATCGCGGGACTATGCGTGAAGCGAGGATAGCGCGTTCGCCCGCTGGGGGTCCCCCCACGCGGTTTGCGGCGCGCCGGATCGACGTGTAAAATTGACATTGTCTTTCTCCTTGGAGAGTTTTATTTTGTGACGGGCCGCTCGAGCCCGGCCGCTGTGGCATCACTCCCAACCAGAGGCACGACATTGCGCTCCGGAACCGGTATCCTCTTGCTAATCGGCCTTTTGGCTACCCCCTTAACGGCCCAGAATGGAGCGCTGCAGATGCGCCTGAACGGCCTGATCCAGGAGCGCCTGCAGCAACTGCCCGCCGAGAACCAGCTCGCCACCCGCTACGGCGTCGAGCGGCTCTCGCCAGACCTTATGACCCTCTATGGCCGGCGCGGATTCCGGCCGATCTGGGTCAATGAAGCGGGCGTACGGAGCGAGGCCGATACCCTTCTCGCTCTGATCCGCAATGCCAGAGCGCATGGTCTGAATCCCGGCCGGTATCATCTGGCGGCGCTCACCGGCCTGCTCAGGAGCGGGCGCGATCGTCTCGCTTCCGCGCCGGTCGACCCGGTCCAGCTGACCGATCTCGAACTACTGCTCAGTGATGCTTATCTGGTTCTTGGCGTGCACCTGGCGGCGGGACAGTACAATCCCCACGAGGTGGATGCCGAGTGGTATCTCCATAAAAACGAGGCGGATCTGGTCACCCGCCTCAATGCTGCGGCCGAATCGGGCAACCTGCTCGAGGACCTGCGCCGTCTGCCGCCGCAAGAGGAGGACTACCGCCGCCTTGTGGAAGCTTATGGCTACTACCGCCAGCTCGCTGTCGAGGGCGGCTGGCCTTTCGTCGCCGAAGGCCGCAAACTGGAAAGGGGGATGTGGGACGAGCGGGTGATGCAGGTCCGCGCCCGGCTGCGTGCCACCGCCGATCTCAGCCTCAAACCGGCCCCGGTCGAAGGGACCTTCGACGCAGAGCTCGAACAGGCCGTGCGCCGCTTTCAACTGCGCCATGGGCTGGATCCCGACGGCAAGATCGGCAAGAGCACGCTGGCCGAAATGAATGTGCCAGTCGAAGCGCGGATTCGCCAGCTGGCCGTCAATCTGGAACGCTGGCGCTGGCTGCCACGCAATCCCGGACACCGCCACATCCGGGTCAATATCGCCGATTTCCAACTTCAACTCTTCGAGGCGGACACCGTGGCCTTGACAATGCGCGTGGTCGTCGGCAAGACCTACCGGCGCACCCCGGTCTTCAGCGATATGATGACCTATATGGTGGTCAATCCCTACTGGACGGTCCCTACCACCATTCTGCTCAACGACATTGTGCCCAAGGCAAGGCGGAATCCCGACTATCTTAAAAAGGAGCGGATCAGAGTCTACGAGGGATGGAGCGAAAATGCCCCGGAACTGGATCCAGCTGCCATAGACTGGAGCAAGGTTTCAAAGAATCGTCTGCCTTACCGCCTGCGTCAGGATCCGGGGCCCGGTAATTCACTGGGGACGATCAAATTCATGTTCCCCAATCAGTTCGATGTCTATCTTCACGACACGCCGCATCATGAACTATTCAGTCGCTCGACCCGGGCCTTCAGCTCCGGTTGTATCCGCATCGAAAAGCCGCTGCAGCTGGCCCTTTACCTCCTGGATGATCCGGCTTGGGACGAAGCCCGGCTGCGCCGCCTCATCGCCTCACGCGTCGAGACGGTCCTCAAGGTGCCCCGACCCATCCTGGTGATGCTGGTCTATATGACCGCATGGGTCGACGAAGACGGGATCGTGCAGTTCCGCCAGGATATCTATGAGCGCGATAAGGCGATCCCGGTAAGCCTCGATGCCGCGCCTGCTTTGGCGCAGCTGACAACGCCCTGATGCAGCGGATGGCGCGGCAGATGCCGCCCTTTTAAACGAAAAGGTCGCCCGATGGCAATCCCTAAACAACTCGTAACCGTTTTGCTGCTCTTCCTGATGACCGCTGCTCATGCCTTTTCGCCTGGAGCGGCTGGTTTCACCCTGCATTTTAAAAATGAAGTTACTTCCTTCACCTGGGCGCCCATCTTCCTTCTCCCCGGCGATGAAATTTCACTACGGGTTGAGGAGAACGCCGCGCATCATCACTTCGTTGTCCAGGTCGACAGCGGCACCCTGCGCTTCAAGGGATTGAACACCTGGCTGTATACAGCGCCGACAGCGCCGGGATTCCACCAGGGACAGATTATCAGCCTGGACCGCGCTGACACCATGCATCTGCAGATCTTCGTCATGGTACCGCGCAGCGTCATGAAGGGCGAAACGATGAACGGCTATCTCATCGGCCATTATCCCGCGGTCGCCTTGCGCGAACTCGATGTCTACCGCCCCCCCGCAGGTTTTATCAAGGTGACAGCGGCGGATCTGGAGCGCCGCCTCACCCCCCATTTCACCCTGGGCCAGTTCGTTTGCAAACAGCAGGGCGATTTCCCGAAATACATGGTCCTGCAGGAGCGGCTGCTTTTCAAACTGGAATACCTGCTGCAAAAGGTCAACGAGAAAGGCTACGCCTGCGAAACCTTTGCGGTCATGAGCGGCTATCGCACCCCAGCCTATAACCGCCACATTGGCAACCGCAAGTACAGTCAGCATTGTTACGGTGGCGCTGCGGATATCTATATCGATGCCGATCTCGATCAGATCATGGACGACCTCAACAAGGACGGTCGGCGGGATTACGCGGATGCCGGGGTGCTCCTGCAGGTGGCCGACTGGCTATCCCGGGCGGAGTGGTTCACGCCCTATGTCGGCGGACTGGCGCGGTATCGCGCCACCCGGCGCCATGGTCCTTTTGTGCATGTGGATGTGCGCGGTTTCAGTGCGCGCTGGGGGGACTGAGCGCTCCCGGACAATGAAAAAGCCCGCCTCTCCAGGGAGAGGCGGGCTTTTTTTTGGGCATTACGCCGATTCAGTTGATCTTGGGGATGCGCAGCTTTTGACCCGGATAGATCAGGTCCGGATTCTTGATCACTTCACGGTTGGCCTCAAAAATGACAGGGTATTTCATGGCATTGCCATAAAAGGCCTTGGCAATTTTGGACAGGCTGTCACCCGACTTGACTTCATAGTAGACCGTTTCTTCCGCTGGTGGAGCTTGCGGGGCAGTCAGATAGACGTCATTGACCTTGGCAACACCCTTGATATTGCCAGCAAGAAGGACCGCCTTTTCCTTGACGGCCTGGGAAGCGGCCTGGCCATAGAGATCGACCACGCCGTCATCGAACTTGACCTGCAGGTTGGTGATCTGGTTCGGCAGTTCGGTGTTGAGCAGATTGGTGATGGTCGTGGCTTCGTCCTCACCTTTGCCGAATAGGTTGGCGCCAACATTTTTAATGAAATCGATGAGTCCCATTATACTTCCTCCGGGTTAGGGTCAGGTACGGATTGCGTTGATTAACAAGGATGCCAATACCTTTTAAACAGCACGGCAGGGGAATTTCTTCCCGGCGCGTGATGAAATCGCCCGGCGCTGGGGTCTGGTGGTTCAGGGCATGGTGGTCATGCTCCTCAGGCGGCCAGGGTGAGCCAGAGGATGCCCCAAAGGAGGGTCAGGAGGGTGATGGGCACACCGGCGCGCAGGTATTCGCGGAAGGAGATCAGCACGCCGCGCTGGCGCGCCGACTCGGCGACGATGAGGTTGGCGACCGACCCGAGCAGGGTGAGGTTGCCCGCCAGGGTGGTGGCCATGGCCAGAGTGAGCCAGGAGAGCTCTGGCCGGGTGAAGTGGGGGATGAGGGGACGGAAGAGCAGCACCGCCGGCACATTCGAAACCAGATTGCTGAGCAGGGCGGAGGCGATCGCGAGCGGTGCGACGCCGCGGTCGGCGACCGGGGCGATCCAGCGAAAGATCCGCTCGCTCAATCCGGCCGCCTCGATGGAGCCGGTGACGACGAAGAGCCCGCTGAAAAAGACCAGCAGTGACCAGTCCATTTCGCGGAAGACGCGCTCCGGCTTGAGACGGCGGGTGATGAGCAGAAAGGCCGCGGCCGCCAGGGCCGAGAGCGGGATCGGCAGACCAGAGAGGAGATTGACCAGCATGAAGAGGACGGCGGCGCAGCCCTTGATGAGCAGGGCTTTATGCCAGACGACCGCCTCGAGAGGGGGCGGCATGAGCCGCCCTTTGCCGAATTCGCTGCGATAGAACAGCACCAGAACAATCCAGGCGATCACCAGTCCGACTGCCGCCACCGGCAGTAGCCGTGCCGAGAAGCGGGCATAGCTCAGCCCCGAGGCGATGCCGATGATCATGTTTTGCGGATTGCCGGTGATGGTGGCGGTCGAGCCGATGTTGGCGGCGGTGGCCAGTCCGATCAGGTAAGGCAGGGGATTGCGGCGCAAGGCCAGGGTGATCTCGAGCACCAGGGGGGTGAACATCAGCACGATGGTGTCATTGAGAAAGAGGGCGCTGAAGAGCCCCGACACCGCCATGATCCAGGCGAGGAGCTGCCGCGGCGAGCGCGCCCACTGCATCACGCGGCGGCCGGTGAGGCGAAAGAAGCCGGCCAACTGCAAATTGGCGATGATGATCATCATCGCCAGCAGCAGGACCAGGGTGTCGAGATCGAGGGCGGCATAGGCCTGGCGCAGCGGTATGGCACCGAGCAGCACCAGCAGGGTTGCGCCGCTCAGGGCGATGGTGGCGCGGTTCATGCGCAGCCGGGGCAAACGGCCGACCGCGACGCCGGTCAGGGTGATCACCAACAGGGTGACGATAAGCCCCAAGGGATAGTGCAGCATGGACGACTCCTCAAATAGCGTAGTAATGTACAGGTTTTGCCCCTCTCTTGCCACTATTTTATCATCACTCCGGACGGCAGCGGCGTATATTTTAATCTTGCTTATCAACTAAAATCATCGTAAAATTATTCTAAACCGGTCTGTTCGCAGAGGAACCTCGATGGTAACGCGTTCGCAGAAAATACGCCTCGGCCTTTTCCTCACTGTAGCCGCGATCGCCCTGATCGCCCTGCTGGTCGCCGTGCTGGCGCCGCGTTTCATTCAGAAACGGGAAACCTACAAAATCGGCTTCAGCGATGTCTCGCTGACCGGCCTGCTCGAGGGCGGGACGGTCAAGTACCACGGTCTGAATGTGGGCTTTGTCAGCCAAATTTATATCGATCCCGACAATATCCGCCGCGTTATCGTCGAGGTCAGCCTCGATCCGGCGACTCCGATCAAGCGCGACACTGAGGCGGAGATCACCTTTCTGGGCATCACCGGCCTCAAGGTGATCGAGTTGCATGCCGGCAGCGACACCTCGGCCTTCCTGCAGCCCGGTGCGTTCATCCGGACCGGCCGGTCGATCACCGACGAGATCACCGGCAAGGCGGAGGTGATCGCCGACAAGGCGGAACGGGTGCTCAACAATATCGCCCTGCTCACCGATGCCGCCAACCGCGCCAAAATGCTCACCCTCATCGACAACACCAACGCCGCTCTGGCCGAACTCAACGATATCCTGGCGAAGAACAATGCACCCTTCACCCACCTTATGGCCAACGGCGAGGCGATCTCCAGCGATCTGCAGGAGAGCGCGGCCTCGGCCAAATACGCCATAAAAAGCCTGCGCGGCTACGCCGAGTCCGATTCCGTGCGCGAGATCATCGGCAACCTCGCCCGCTTTTCGCGCACCATCAACGAGGCCGACCTGCTCAAGATCGTCCACGATCTCAATGTGACGCTCGACCGCACCAATTCCATACTCAAGGAGATGGGAAGGCGGTATACCGAGAGTGAGGCGGAGGTCACTGCGACGCTCAAGGCGACCCAGGAGACGCTGGACAACCTCAACGAGTTCTCGCGCCAGATCAGCGAAGACCCCTCGATCCTCTTGCGCGGCGGCAAGCCTAAAGGCATCCCGGATTACCAACTGGAGAAATGAGATGAGACGGATGCAAGGGATAGCGGTGCTGCTGGGTGCGCTGCTGCTGGTCCACTGCGGCAGCCGGACGACCCTGGTGCGCCGGTACTACCTCATCGAATCCGATGCCCGTGTCGATACCCGCCTGCTGGCGGTGCCCTCCCCCTTTCTGGTCAATGCTTATATCAGTCCGGTGCGGATCGCAGAGCCCTATGAAGGGCTGCGCATCGCCCACCGCAGCAACTCCAATGAGCTGGTCTATTACTATTACCATTACTGGGCCGAAAAACCCGCCCAAATGATCGTGGGAGTGGTGGAGACCGCTTTTGAGCAGGCGGCGATCTTTAAGAGCTGTACGCGCCAGAACCATACCGCCGCCGATGTGATGATTGTGACCGAGATCGATGCCCTGGAACGGGTTCTCGAGGCCAAAGCCGAATATGCCCGCATCTCCGGCCTCTTCCAGATGGTCTATCTGCCCACCAATACCGTCATGCTCAGCTATCCCTTCGAACGTCGCACCCGCCTGCGCAGCGACCGGAGCATGAATGGCTTCGCTGATGCGATCAGCCGGGCCCTCTTCGCCGAGGCGGAGGAGTTCATCTTCCGCGTTGCCGACTATTATCAGTATCCTCCGGAATAAACATGCTACGGATTTTGCTCATCGGCGACAGCCTCAGCCTGAATGGCATCCTGAGCCGGGAGGAGGCAGCTGAGGCCCTGACCGAGATCCGCCTGCGGCTCGAGCGCTGGCAGGGGGAGAAACTGCAGATCGATCTCTCCGGGCTTGAGCGCATCGACAGCGCCGGCGTAGCCGTTCTAGATCAGCTTCGCGCCGAGGTGCAGCAGCGCGGCGCGGCTATGGAACTGGTGCGCATTCCCGCGCAGGCGCAGGAGGCGATCAAGCTCTTTTCCAGTCTAGAAGCACCCGCCGTTGCACCCCTGGTGAAGGAGAGCTTTTTTTACCGCCTCGGCGATTCCGCTCTGAGCATCGCCCGCAGCGCCCGCACCATCCTCTACCTCATCGCCGATGCCGCTTTTTTTGCGGTAATCGGACTCTTCAACCGCAAGGGGATCCGCAAGGGCGAATTTGTCAATCAATGTATCCTGATCGGGGTCAATGCCCTGCCCATCGTCGCCCTGATCGCTTTTCTCATCGGTTTCATCATCGCCCTCCAATCGGCAGCCCAACTGCGGCAGTTCGGCGCAGCGATTTACGTCGCCGATCTCATCGCCATCTCTATGACCCGCGAGATGGGGCCGTTGATCACCGCCATTATCTTCGCCGGACGCAGCGGTTCGGCGATTGCCGCCGAGCTGGCAACCATGGTGGTCACCGAGGAGACCGACGCCCTGCGCTCGATGGCCCTCCATCCCACCCGGTACGTCGTCGTGCCCAAGATCTACGCCATCACCCTGACCATGCCCCTGCTCACCGTCCTGGCGATCATCATCGGCATCGGCGGTGCCATGGTCATCGGTTATACCTATTTGGGCATCGGCCCCAAGCCCTTTTACCAGGAGGTGATGACGGTCCTGTTTTTTCGCGACATTGTCACCGGACTGGTCAAGAGTCTGGTCTTCGCACTGATCATCGTGTTGGTCGGGGCCTATTACGGCTTTAGTGCCAAGGGCGGCTCCGAGGATGTCGGCCGGGTGACCACCGCAGCGGTTGTGGCCTCGATTTTCTGGGTGATCCTCGCCGACAGCATTCTCGGCCTGATCTTTTATTTCGGCCAGGGATTGGAGTACTGAGTGATGGCCCGCGAGATCGTCAAAGTGGATGGCCTGCATGCTGCCTATGAGGGCGAGGAGGTGCTGCGCGATGTCTCGCTCCGTGCCTTTGAGGGGGACGTGACGGTCATTCTCGGCGCCTCGGGGTGCGGTAAAACCACTCTGCTCAAACATCTCATCCGACTCTATCTGCCGGTCCGGGGGACGATCGAGATCTTTGGCGACGAGATCACCGCCATGGATGAGCCCGAGTTCGATGCCTTGCTGCAGCAGGTCGGTGTGCTCTTCCAGAACTCGGCTTTGCTCAACTCGATCAGCATCGCCGAGAATGTTGCCATCCCCCTCGAGCAGCACACCACCCTGCCGCCGGAACTGATTCAACGGCTGGTGCGTACCAAGCTGCGGCTGGTCGAAATGGAGGGCGCACTGAACAAGCTGCCGGCGGAACTCTCCGGCGGGATGCGCAAACGCGCCGCCCTGGCGCGGGCCATCATTCTCGATCCCCGCCTTCTCTTTTGCGACGAGCCCTCTGCGGGCCTCGACCCCATCACCAGCGCCGGTCTCGATTACCTGCTGCTCAAATTGCGCGACGAGCTGGGGATGAGCATGGTCATCGTCACCCACGTGGTATCAAGCATCAAGCGCATCGCCGACCGCTGCATTTTCCTTGACCACGGCCAAGTGCTTTTTTCCGGGACCTTGCAGGAGGCGGAACGCTCCGGCATCGAGAAGATCGAGCGTTTTTTCCGGGAGGGATGAGCCGGAGAGAGGTGCATAAAAAAAGCCCCGAATGGATCGGGGCTTTTTTTGTGTCGCGACTGCTGGCAAGGCCAGCCTGTATCGGGCGACGTGGTTCACGGAACAAGGCCCGGCTGCATTTTCCGGAGGTACAGGAGGTAGTAGAGCCCGGGGTCGGGAGCACGATCGTCGGCGGAACGGGCGCTGCAGCCGGGTCGTCAAATTTCAGAAAGATAGAACAAAACCGGGTTGCCGGCAGTCTGCATCCCGGCAGGATGAAGGTGCTGGCTGCTCTGCTGCGGAACCGCAGTGTTGGAAAGATAGATGACCTCGTCGTAGGGCATGGGATCGATATAGCAGTAAAAGGTGGCGGATTCGCCCGGCTGCAGGCAGTGGCCCGGAACGTCGGCGAATGCGCGCTGGTACTGCACCATCTGCCCCCCTTTGTAAAAGCAGATCAGCACCGAGGGATAGGCGATCAGGGCCCTCGAACTGTTACGGACCTGGCCCACGATTTTTTCGCCGGCGGCGTATCGCATCGTGCGCGTGCGCAGCACTTGGAGGCCCTCCTTGTTGAGCAGGGGTTTCATGCCCGTGCTGCTCTCATAGGAGATGCTGAAGGCGATACTGTCAAATTCGGTCCGGTGAAGAATGCTGGAAAAATAATTCTCTCTGCCGGGCCGCATGCCGCTCTGGCCGTAGGTGCCATAGTCTCCATACAGTTCCGCCGTTCCTGCCGCCAAACCGCGCCTGTAAAAATGGCATTCCAGCCGTACGTAATCGACCGGCTGCTTGCCGGTATAGAGCAGACGCGAGTAGCCCATCAGATAGGCATCCGAGTAGGTGTAAAGGCAGAAATCCCGGATGATAAATTCCGGCGTCACCTCCAGATCCCGGACCGAATAGGCGGGATGTTCGTCAGCAAGCAGCGGCCAGGCGCAGGCCAGTGACAACAGCAGCGCAGAAATGGACTTGCTCATGCTTTCCTCATTGAACCCGTACAACGGAACAGAACGCTGGTATGCTGCACTCTCAAACGGATGCGGCGATTTGTTGCGGCAGAGTCACGCTGATGCTACACGCTGGTTCTCAGAAGCAATACAATAGCGCCCGCGCAGAGAGCGGAGAGGGGCGGGGCTAAATGGCGTAGCGCGGCGGATGAGATCCGCGCGGACGCTTATGGATTACTCTGAGTTGCTGGAGACTATCGGATGCTGAAAAGGTGTCTTGGAGGGGATAAAACAGCGCACCCGGCTGCCCGGAGATTGCGCCTCGGTTCTGTATTCCACCCGTCCCCATCCCATCACAATGAGCAGATACCCGTCAAGGGGAATTTTTTCTGATGCGAATCTAAGAACTAGAATCAAAAAAGGCAAGGAAAAATATAAAATATTTTATTTTCGCCATTATTGAATTTATTGGGCTTGGCCGGGCCCCGAAAAGGAGCGAGCCCGGCGACGGGGTGATTTTGGCGTCAAATTATTGCGCCGGGATTTAGTGCATTATCTCTAATGAAATCAAAGGATAAGTCTAGTGTGGATAACTCTGAAAACTGGAGTTAGCACCCGGACGCCTGTGATTTATGCCAATAGTCATGGATCGCCAGGACCGACTCGGTGAGCTGGCTTTGCATGATCAGATCCAGCTCGAAACGGTCCTCCTCGTCCGCCCCTTCCTTGAGATAAAGAGGGGTGAAGCGGCCCGGATCGATGAAATAAAAAATGGGCACCAGCAGCTCCGCCACCTTTTTGTCTTTCTCGGTGAACCAGCGCCCTTCATTGAATTGCATGCCCTTGGAAAAACCTACGCACCAGAGTCCGAGATTCTGCATCTGGGTCTCTGGATCCATGGCCTCTCCCAGCCAGGGCTGGAACCGGCTGTCGGCAATGTCGGCGACGGTATCGTTATATAGACCGAAAAGGGAGAGGATGAGGGTCTCCAATTCCTGCTGGTCCTGGCCCTCCGGCAGCTGGCCGTTGGCCGCGAGGGCGAAGGGGATCCAGCGTTGCGGCGGCAGCGGCTCGGGACCGACGATAACGGCGGTCATCAATCCGTGTGCGGCGGCGAGCGGAGGGGTGCTGCTGCAGAGAGCCGCAAGTCGCCGTTCCAGCTCGGCGGGCTTGATCAGAGTAGGCGAAGTGGCCATGATCATCTCCTCACATTAAAAAAAAAGGAATGGACCGCTGGATCCATTCCTTGACGGGATTCAGGTCTGGAAGTTCAGTCTCCGCGTTTGCCGAACTGTCCATCGAGCATCATCAGGGCATGCGGCGCATTCTTGGCCATTTTGACCAGATGCAGCCCCTTGTCCATGTTGCCCTCCTCTTCGATCTGCTCCTTGACGAACCAGTCAAGCAGGCCGGCGGTGGCATAGTCGTTTTCCTTGACGGCCAGCGCCATCAGCTCGTTTATCGATCTGGTGATGAACTTTTCATGCTCCAGGGTCAAGGCAAAGATCTCCTCGACATCCTTGTAACTGGTCTGGGGCTTTTCGATGGCCTCGAGGACAACACGGCCGCCCTGTTCGTTGACATAGGCGTAGAACTTCATGGCGTGTCCCATCTCTTCTTTGGCCTGAATCTCAAAGAAGCGGGCGAAACCATCGAGATATTTTTCCTTCAGGTCCGCTGCCATGGCAAGATAAAGATAAGCGGAGTACATCTCCTTGTTGATTTGCGTATTGATAGCGGCTTCCATCTTTTTGGAAATCATCAGGTCCTCCTTTGCGAAGCTTCATAGTGCGCTGATTAGAATATTCACTCACTTGTAACAAAAAATCCCCTGAAATAGTTCCGGACTTTCATAAAAGCGAAATAATCTGGGCGCAAATGATGGTGCAGACCAGCGCGACCGGATAGACGGTGGCGTAGGCGACGGCCGGGGCGGCACAGTCGCTCATCGGATCGAGGGCGCCTAAGCCCGGCGTGCTGGTCATCGCCCCGGTCAGCGTGCCGAGGAGGGTGAGAATGTTGATCCGCAGCAGGCCATAGCCCAGGGCGATGCCGGCGATCATTGGCAGCAGGGTGATGACCGCGCCGATCAGAAAGATGCGCGCGCCGTATTGCCCGATCGCCGTGCTGATATGAGCGCCGGCCTCGGTGCCGACCGCGGCGAGAAAGAGGAGCAGGCCGAGCTGGCGCAGCACCTGGTTGGCGGTCCCGGAGAGGCTCCAGATGACCGGCCCGGTCTTGCCGATGCGGCTCAGGATCAGGGTGACGGCAAGCACACCGCCGGTCAATCCCAGGCTGAATTCCATGCCCCCCGGAAGCGGTATCGGCATCTTGCCGAGCAGGATGCCGGCGACGATGCCGAGAGCGATGGGCAGAAAATCGGCCTCCGAAATGCGCTTGTCGTCATTGCCGAGCAGCTTGACCACCTGATGCATGTTATCCGAATCACACGCCACCAGCAGCTTGTCGCCAAAACGCAGCACACTGCCGCGCCGGGGGGCGATGTCGATATCGCCGCGACGGATGCGCGTGATGTTGGCGTTGTAATTGGTATGCAGGTGCAGGGTGGCCAGACTTTGACCGACGACCGTGCGGTTGGTGACCAGCACCCACTGGACCTCATACCCCTTGGACAGGGGGATCTCGCGGTCGGTCTCCGGGCCGATCAGCAGCCGGGTCTTCTCGAGGGCCTCGGTGGTGCCCACCGCCTTGACCAGATCGCCGAGATAGAGCCGGGTTTCCGGTGAAGGCGTGACCGCCACGCCATTGTGCATCACCCGCGAGATCGTGGCTTCCGTCATCGAGCGGATCGTCAAAGCCCCGAGGGGTTGGCCGTCCATATTGACGTTCTCGACGATAAAATTGCGGTTGAGGATCTCCGGATGGGCGATGAAGGCCTCGGCGGCATAGTCGCGGGCGGCGAGGGTGAGATCGGCGCGCAGCAGACGAGGCATCAAACGAACAAAGAGAATGACGCCGATCACACCGAAGGGATAGGCGACGCCATAGCCGATCGAGGCGAGCGGCGATCCGGCCGCCTCGATCGCCGCCGCCAGCCCGGGCGTGCTGGTGAGCGCGCCGGTGAAGAGACCGCTGGCCATCTTGAAATCGACGTCAAAGGCATAGGCCAGGGCTACCGTGACACCGGCCCCGGTGACGACGATCAGGACCGTCGTCAGTACCAGCTGCAGGCCGCGCCGCTGAAAGGATTCGAAAAAACCCGGACCGGCGGAAATGCCAATGGTGAAGATGAAAAGAAGCAGACCGACATTCTGAAAATCGGCTGGGACGCGATAGCCATAGTGGCCGAAGATCAGCGCCACGAAAATCACCGCCGAGACGTCGAGCGAGATGCCCTTGATCTGAAAGCGGCCGAGGACGATACCCAGGGCGACGATGAAAAAGAGAATGAAGGCGCTGGACTGGAACAGGGCGGTCATCTGCAAATTCTCCGAAAAGGGAGAAAATTTAGACAATTTCAGGCAAATATCAAAATTATTTTGCCTATGGAGGGTCAATTTTCTATATTAGACGTACACGAATCCGCAGATCTCCTTGGAAAGGATATCCCCGATGTTGCGTTGGTTTCCCGCCTGGGCGCTGCGCCAGGCGCTGCTGCTGCTGCTCGCCGCCGGACTGACCGGCCTGGTGGCCAATCACCTCAATCCCCGCGGCGTCGCGCTCCAGCCGGGTGGCTCGGCTATAGCCGGCATGGCCGCCATGGAAGAGAGCGATGGGGCGGAACTGCCCCGTCCCATCACCCTGGTACAGCTGCAGCTGCTGCTCGGGCGCGAGGCCGCGCTGCTGCTTGACGCGCGCAGCCGTGACGAATACCGGGCCGGCCATCTGCCCGGGGCGGTCAGCCTCCCCTTCGAGGACGGGAGCGAAGAGCGGGCGCGGATCGAACTGCTGCCGCGCGACCGCTGGCTGATCTGCTATTGCGACGGCGGCGGTTGCGAGCTCTCTGAACATTTGGGGCTGGAGCTGGTCGGACGGGGCTTTAAAAAAGTGGCGGTGTACCGCGGCGGGATCGAGGAGTGGCGGCAGCACCATGCCCTGGTGCAGGAGGAAGCCCATGAGTAACCCAGCCGGCGCCCGCCTCGCCACCCTGCTGCGCCTGGGACTGGCGGCGCTCTTTATCTATGCCAGCCTCGACAAGATCGCCCATCCGGCTGCTTTCGCCGTGGCTATCGGCCACTACCAGATGCTCCCCGGCTTCCTGGCGGCCCTGCTCGCCGCCATCCTCCCCTGGCTCGAACTGGGCTGCGGCCTGGCGCTGCTGCTCAACCGCGGCGTGGCCGGCGCAACCCTGCTCGTCGCCGGGATGAACCTGCTCTTCATCCTCGCCATCACGGCGGCGCTGGCCCGGGGACTCGATATCTCCTGCGGCTGCTTTTCCACCTCCGGCGCGGGCAGCCGTGTCGGGGTGACGCGTCTGCTCGAAGACCTCGGGCTGCTGATCGCCGCCGTCTGGCTCTACCTGCGCGCCATCGCAGCGCCGCGTCCGGATTTCGCCTGAGCCGGTGCAAGCGCGCCGGCTCAGCACCGGGGAACCGGATATCCCTTAAACCACCACCAGCTGCATGTAATCGCGGATTGCGAGCGGCCGGGTGCCCAGCGCCCAGGTCGCCTCGATCAGCCGCTCCCGCTGCTCCGCCCCCATCACCGCCTCCGCATTGGCCGTAAATTTGGCGACCACCTCCGCATCGCTCATCGGATTCTCAGGGCTGCCCTTGGCATGGTCCACCTGGGCTGTATGCGTCCGCCCGGCGGTATCGGTGATCTCGACAATCGCCCGTTTGGTCCCCGGAAAAAGCCGGTCGATCTCCGCATCCGCCACTACCTTGATCTTGCCCAGCATGCTCCAGATGCGCGGATCGGCAAGCTTTTCCTCGCTGAAGGAGGAGGGGAGGACATGGCCGTCCACCAGGGCCGCGGCGATGCAATAGGGAAGACTGTGGTCGGCGGTCTCCTTGGTCGTCGGCTTGTATTTGCTCGGATCGGAGAGGATGTCCGCTCCGCGGGTGGTGGTCCGCACCAGGACGCGAGCGATCGTGGCCTCGGTCAGCTGCTGTTGTTCGCGCAATTCGAGCGCTGCGGAGATCGCTTGATGGGTGAGGGCCTCGGTGGGGAAAGGCTTGTAGCCGCATTCGGTGATGAGCCATTTCTCGCCCAGACCATCGAGCAGCGCCTCAGTCGACCACTTTACGTTGTGGAGGACGTGAAAGAGGCCCTCTTTGCCCTCGATCACCTCGACCGGTCCGGTGTAGTTTTCGGCGGCCAGCAAGGCCGCGGCGACGCCCGCGGCGGTGGCCATCGGATCGGCGGTGTTTTTCATATTGGTGAGGTGGCCGGCGACCACGCCGCCGAGAGTGAAATGGCTTGAACCGCTGATGCCTGCGGCGGCCACGGTCTGTTCTTCTGACAGACCAAGCAGGCGGGCGGCGACGAAGGGGGAGACGAACTGGGTGAGGGTGGCGTGATGCCAGCCGACCTCGCGCACGCCGGGCGTTGCGGCAAGGCACCAGCGCATCTCCAGTTCGTAGGCGATGAGGATGCCGGCGATGAGATCGCGGGCATCGCGGCCGGCCTTTTCGCCGGCGGCCAGAGCGGCCGGGATGATATCGGAGGGATGGCTCGGGTCCTGCTTCCAGTAAATGTCGTTATAGTCGATGGCGCGGATCAGGAGGCTGTTCATCAGTGCGGCGTTGGGGGCGTTGGTGCGCAGGCCGCTGCCGATAAGCGTGGCGTCCGGCGTTCCGCCCAGCTTTTCGATGAAGCGATGCGCGGCGCGCATGTCCTCATTGCCGAGGGCGGCCAGGGCGCAGCCGAAGCTGTCGAGCAGAAAGCGGCGCGCCTCCTTGCGGGCGGGTTCGGGGATGGCGTCATAGTGCAGACCGAGGGCGAAGCGGGCCATTTGTCGCGTGATGCTCATGGGGGCTCTCCTTGTACAATGGAATGTGGCAGTATTCAGGCGGGCTAATTTAATAAAGCTGCGGGAGAAAGCAAAGAAAAAGCGCCTCAGGGCGTGCGCGCCGCTCTCCGCTCGCTTGGCCTGGTCCGGCTCAGGCCGACAGGGCCGGCGCTGGCCCGGCCTCGACTCAGCGCCGGGCCGCCACCACCAGGTTCGGCGAGGTCCCGTCCGCAAAGCTTGCCCGCTGCAGATCGCCATAGATCTCGAGGTCGCCGAATCCGGCCTCACCCAGCGCCGCTTCCACCTCCGGCCGCTGCCATGGATAGAGCGGAACACTCTGCAACCGGTGTCCGGGCGGCCGCTGTGCCCAGTCGATCTCGAGGATATTAAAGCGCAGCAGGGGCTCGCCGAAATCGTAGAAGCGGATGAATTCGCGTTCTCCCTCGCGGCTGAGGCCGATCACCCGCCGCTGCCAGGCCAGAACAAGCGTGTAATTAATCAGCTGGAGAAGCAGATGGCCGCCGGGCGCCAGCAGACGGTGAAATCCGCTCAAGGCTGCGCTGAGCGCGCCGGCATCGAGCAGATGCGGCAGCGAATTGCCGAGGCATAGCACAAGATCATAGGGGGGGGCGACCGCCTGATCGAGGCGCTCCATGGCGGCCTCGACCCAGCGCACAGTCACCTTCTCCGCCGCGGCATGCCGGCGCGCTTGCGCCAGCATCTCCGGCGAGAGATCAGCGCCCGTCACCGCCACCCCCAGCTGCGCCAGGGCGATGGCGTGCAGTCCCGTGCCACAAGCGGCATCGAGGGCGCGCGAGAAACCGAAACGTTCCCGCCAGTGCGACAGCATCTCGCGTTCCCCCGGCAAGCGCGCGCCAAAACGCGTCATCGTGTCATACTGCACCGCCATCTCCCGGTAGAATGCGGCGGCATCGCGGCCGCTGACCCTATCCCTCGGCCTCCCCCGCCCGCTCCCGCTCCCACCCCGGGACGCACGCGTCGATACCGGCCCCGCACTTCGGCTCCCACCCGCCGGCTCTTTCTTCTCACCGCGGCTCACAGTCGCTCCTTTCCTGTTCCGTCAGACCTTGCAGAAATAGTTGCGGAAGAGATCCGTCTCCTCCTACAGGATCCAGACCGCAAAGCCTTTCTTGCCTACGGCCTCGAGCAGGTCATGCCGTTTGGTATCCTGGGTGATGGCCAGACTCATGGTTTACTCCTTCGCATAGCTGAGCAGGCGCTGGTCGCCGGTCAGCTGCCGTTTTCCGGTGAGGTCCTGCGTCACCTCCAGGGTGCCGAGATAGTCGCCCGCGGCATTGCGCAGAGCGAAATATTCGATATGAACGAATTTGCCGCCCACGGTGAGCCAGAAAGGAGCACGGCTCCGCCGGCCGCTGCGGAAATCGTCGAGGATTTGCTGCACGATATGCATCGATTTCGGGGGATGGCAGAGCTGCACCTTGCGGCCGATCACGGCGAGATTGCGCTCGAAGACCCGTTCGCGTCCCTCGGAGTAAAAGCGCACCGTATCCTCGGCGTCGACAAAGGTGATATCGAAGGGCAGGGTGCTCATCACCGCGGTGAGTTCCTCCAGCGAAAAACTTCCAGTGGGCAGCTGGATCCGTCCGGTGAGGGCGGTGCCCAAGGCCGTCGCGGCCCTCTCCGCCGTTCCTTCGGCCGCAAGGGACTCCGGGGCCGGCGTCCAGACGGCTGACGGGGCGAAGAGAGAGTAGCCGATCTCGGCCGAGCCTGCCTGGATCCGTGCCCACTCGCCCTCGGTGAAGCTGTCGAGGCACATCGGAAAGAGGATCTGCTCCTCCTTGTAGATCATCTCCGCGACCGCATCCGCCGCCGGCCGGAGCAGTAGATCGATGGAGTCGGCCAGGGCCTCCTGGTCCGTCCGCGTGAGGGCCTGCAGGGCCTCGCGGGCGGCCTTGAGCTTAGCGCGCGCCTCGTCATGCTTGCCCCACATCACCGTCGGCGGACCGGTGATCCCCTTCTGTTCGAGGATGGGAAAGAGGAGATACTCCTTGCGGCGGTAATGTTTGTCCACCTCGGCCAGGGCGTTGAAATGATCGGCTATCTCGTAGATGAGGTCGGTGGAGTAGCCCTCCGCTGCGCGGGCGAAGAGCGCCTCCAGGGCCGCCATTTCCAGCTGGAGGGCGCGATTCTCCTGGATGAAGGTGTGCACCGGATGGCCCTCCGGCGCGGTCCGGGCGCCGCTGTCGTCGATCTGGCCCTTGAGCACCGCTCCGTGGATATCACAGAGCTTGAGGACCTCCTCGGTCGGCAGCCCCTCGGCGATCAGCTCCTGCTCGACCGCGACCACATCTTCATAGGGCACCTGGCCCATCAGGTCGGCGAGCTGCTGGCGCACGGCCTCGGGCGCCGCCCCCTTGTGCAGTTGCAGGATCATATGTTTGAGCAGTTGCTTGCGCTGCCGGTCGTTGGCGATCAATTCATTCATGAGGTACTCCTTTTAGTGGTTCGTTCGGATGATGGATGAGGGATTCCGGCTGTCCGGGCGCTGCCGGCGCGGGCCCGGGTACTGACGGCGGCGTCTGGCCGCGGAAATGGTTGTATACTGGACGGTTGATGTTGCGGATATGCTGACGATACTCCTCGGTCGAGATCGAGCTGTGCCAGCGGCCGGCAAGACGGGCGGCGCCAATGCCGGCCGCGAAGAGCAGGAGCAGAACGAGGGGATACCAGCGACGCGGCAAAATCCCCCCCCGTTCCGTAACCGACAGTTGCAGGGTCTCCCTGACAGGGCAGGCGTCGACACATTGCAGGCAGCCGTTGCATTCGTCGGACCAGACCGTGCGGGCCTTGTCGACCTTGATGTCGGCCGGGCAAACCCGGGTGCATTTGCCGCAATCGATGCAGCTTTCGGCCTTGCGATGGATCTTGAGCGGGCTCAACCCGCTCAGCAGTCCCAGCAGGGCGCCATAAGGGCAGAGGTAGCGGCACCAGAAGTGACGCACCAGGATGGAGAGCAGCACCAGCGCGGCGAGCACCTTGAGGGTGACGGCCGAGGCGTGCGCGAAAAAAAGATACATCTTGATATCCGCGGCGCGGTTGTAGGGGGTGTCGAGAAAAGCCGCCAGGGCGTTCGTGTCCATACCCCAAAAGATAGCATAGGCGAAAAAGCCGAGGAGGAGGTACTTCACCCCGCGCAAAGGATAGTCGAGCCATCGCGGCAGCCGGCGGGGACGGCCGAAGATCCAGAGATGGATCCTGCCCAGATACTCCGAAAGCAGGCCGAAGGGGCAGACCCAGCCGCAAAAGCCCTTCTTTAGGACCACCGCCGTGGCGGCAATGATCAGCAGCAGCACCAGACTGGCGGGGTGGATGGTCGTAAAGTGGCCGGTCAGCAACCAATACTTGAGGCTGATCAGGGCGCTGATCGGGAGAAAGGCCTCAACGCCGGGAGGACGGGTGACGGTGATTGGCCCGGTGCCGCCGGCCTGGTGGACGAAGCGGACGAACTGCACGCCAATCCAGAGGATGAGCAAGAGAAAGCCCCACTGAACGATGCGGCGGATGCGCTGAGGTGACAACGGCCTGCTTTTCATATTATGATTTCACGGCTTCAGTCGAGTGCAAATCAGTCAGGCGGAATCCGTCCTGACAGACCCGCTCGGCCAGGTCGGCGAGGGTTGTGGCGCTGAAAAGCTGCTCCAGATTAGAGCGCAGCCCGCTCCATTGATCGTGTATGGGGCAGGGATGATCGTCGTCGCAGTGATCCAGACCGATCATGCAGCCGTTGAAGATTCGGTTGCCGTCGATCGCCAGAACGATCTCTTTCAAAGAGATCGCAGCGGCCGGCCGCGCCAGGGTTACGCCGCCGTTGGGCCCCTTGAACGAAGCCATGATGCGCGCTTGCGTCAGCAACTGGAGAATCTTGGTGAGAAAATGGAAGGAGATCTCCAGCGCGGATGCAATCTCGCGGATGGGCACAAAGGCACGATCGGCTTGCAGCGCTATATACAACGAGGCGCGGATGGCATGGTCGCAGCTCCTGGAGAGGATCATAGTTGGTCCGCCTTATTATAAGATAAAAGAGTATTATGTCTTAAATATAACACAAGTATTGAAAGGATGCAAGCATTTTTTGGCCCGGCCGGATCCGATCGGGCTGAGAGGGGACGGCCGCGGAAGGCGGCCGGGTAGGCGTGGGTGCGCGCGAAAGGGTGCGGGCGTGGGAGACTGCCCGGCGGGCTGCCGCTCACGCCGACGCGAAATCGATCACCGACTGACGGTAGGCGGCCGGATTGCCGATGTCATACCGCCGTCCTCTGACCAAACAGCCGACAAAACCCTCCTCCTGGCGCAGCCGGTCCAGGCACGAGGTGAGCTGGAACTCACCCCGCTCGCGCAGGTTCAGCCGGATGTTTTCCTCGAGATAGGCAAAGATTTTGGGGTCGAGAACGTACTGGCCAAAGACCGTCAGGAATTCATCCTCGCCCATGCCTTCCATATGGAGATGCTGGCGGGCATACTCGGGCGTAGGCTTTTCGTAAAACTCGGTGATGGAGAGCGAGACGTGTGCTTCCTTCCATACCCCGGTCATGCAGCCGAAATGACCCACCTCGGCGCCGGGATTGATCTTGGCACCGACGACGCTGACGCCGACTCGTTCGTAGAGATCGAGCAGCTGGCGGGAGCACGATTTTTCGACCTCCGAGGCATAGAGGTGATCTCCGAGCAGCAGTAAAAAGGGCTCGTCGCCCACCCAGTCATGGGCGCAGTAGACGGCATGACCAAAACCCTCCTGCACATCCTGGGTGAGAAAGGTGATGCGGTTGCCGATCTCCATCAGGTAGCGGCTGTACTCCTGATCCTCGTGAGAGAGCTTGTTAAAGTTCTCGATCGGCGGCGGCGTGCAAAAGATCTCCTCGAAGAGCTCGCGGTCCTGGCTCTGAACGATAATGCCGACCTGCTCGACACCGGCGGCGAGGGCCTCCTCGACGATTGCCAGAATCACCGGCTTGGCGCGCCCCTGGCGGTCAATAATCGGGAAAAGCTCCTTCTTGACCGCCTTGGTGGCCGGGAAGAGCCGGGTCCCGAAACCGGCGGCGGGGATGACTGCCTTGCGCACGCGCCGGCCCGCCTTGAGCACGAGCTTGAGGCAGGACATCCCCATCTCCTTCTCGATCAATTCGATGGCGCGCGCCTGGCTCTTTTCGTCACGGCAGATGAATTGGGCCGAGCCGTCGCCCTGCGAGCCGACGCCTTTGCCGCCATAGATGTAGGGCTGCAGCTTGTCCCAGCTCAGGAGCTGGTGCAGCACCGGCGCGGTAAGCTGCGAGGGGCAAGCGGGCTGGAGATGGCGGTCGAATTCGGCCTGGGCCTCGGTCATGCAGGCGCCGATGCGGGCCGCATCGCCGGAGGTGAGGGCCTCTCCAGCCGCGGCGACGATGCGCTCGTTGATCGGCCCGAGATAGGCTTGAACCTGGCGCTGCTCCTCGTTCTCCGCGAAGGGGTAACAGTGGTTGAGCTGGTTGAGGATCTCGCGCGTGTCCTTGCTGGCATGGAGATCAACGATGATGAAGTGAAGATCGTTCGGCACCGAGATCTCCTCGACATCCATGCGGTCGCCGTCAAAGGTCATCAGGATAGGGCGGTTGCCATAGGCGCAGCCCTGGTCCAGGCGTCCGCAGCGGGAGGGGGTGGTGATTTCGCCGAAGTAGGCCAGTTCCATCTCGCCCCGGATGGTCAACTTGAGGTCATAGACGCGGTTGAAGGCGCGGGCCACCAGAACGCAGACAGCGGCGCTGGAGGAGAGCCCTTTCTTGACCGGCAGATCGGTGAGAAAATTGTCGATTTCGAGCCCGCGCACCCGATGCTTGGTCATGATCTGATAGGCGACTCCAGCGGCGTAGCTGAAAAAGCCGCCCTTCTCGGCCTCGGCCAGAAGGGCGTCGCGTTCCATGGCGACCTCATAAGGGCCCTGCCGGGTGCCGTCGCCGAGGGTGGCGCGAAAGATGAATTTGCTCGGATGGGGTTTGACGTTGGCATGAAGGCCCTGATTTGTGCCGGCGATGATGGCATAGCCCTTGGTAATGGCGGCGTTGATCCGGCGATACCCGCCCGCCCAGTCACTGTGTTCGCCGAACAAACAGATGCGCCCCGGCACAAAAAGCTTCATTGTTGTATCTCCAATAGGTTAAGAGAGCAGAGTGCTTCTAAGGCTGTACAAGCAAACCTTTTCTCACGGAGCCAAAGAGGCACAAGGAATACGATCTTGGATAATCACTTTTTCTCTTGATGTCTTTGTGCCTCCGTGAGAAGCCTGTATGGAAAAAATGTCAGAATCCACGCTGGCGGCGGGCCTCGAAAAAGAGCAGCGCGGCCGCCACCGAGACATTGAGGGAGTTCACTTTGCCGCTGAGCGGGATGCGGGCAATGAAATCGCACTCTTCGCGGACCAAACGGCGCAGCCCTTTGCCTTCGCTGCCGAGCACCAGGCCGGCCGGCCCTTTGAGATCCAACTCGGTATAGAGTATATCCCCTTCCTCGTCGGTGCCGGCGAACCAGAGGCCGCGCTCTTTCAAATCGTCCATGACGCGGCTGAGGTTGGTGACGCGGGCGACGGCGACGTGGGCAGCCGCGCCGGCTGAAGCCTTGAACACCGCGGCGGTCATCGGGGCGGCGTTGTCTTTGGGGATAATCACCCCGTGCACGCCGGCGCCATCAGCGCTGCGCAGGATCGCCCCGAAGTTATGCGGGTCCTGGATGCAGTCGAGGACGGCAATCAGGGGCGGCTCGTTACGCTGCTCAGCGCGCGCCAGGATCTCGTCGACCTCGACGTAATCGGGAAGAAGGATGCGCGCGGCCACCCCCTGATGATGGTCGCTGCCGGCGGCCCGGCTCAGCTCGGGACGCGCCACCGTTTCAAATGGAATCCGGCGGCTGGCGGCGAGCTTTTCGATCTCCTGCAGGGCGGCACCGCTCAATTCGCGCGAGAAGAGCAGCTTCTCGGCGGGGTAGCCGGCGCGCAGCCACTCGAGCACCGGGTTGCGGCCGTAGATATAGGCTAACATTGCATGCTTCTCCGGAACGTATCGGTTTTCCGCCTCTGTCGGGGCGGTCATCGCCGGCGCGGCGTCCCTACTTGGTCTTCATCTCGAAAACCCCGTCCCACTCAGCGCCCACCGGATTCTCCTTGAACCAGGCACAACGTTCGATGTAGGTCTGACTCGGCCCGTCCTCGGGATGGGCGGCCAGGGCGCGCTCGAAGGCGGCGATCGCCGCGTCCCACTGCTGCGCGCGGTAGAGCGCCAGCCCCTCTTCATAGAGCGGCACCGCCTTCCGGACACGGGCGTCAACCTCGGCCGCGGCGCCGCCGAGCAGCTCGTAGACCCGCACCGGCTGGTTCTTGCCCTTGACGCGCAGCAGGTCGAGTTCGCGCAGCGGGAATTCCCCGTTCAGAAGTTCCTTGGTGAACTCGCTGATCATGATGCTGGTCCCGTAGGCCTTGTTGGCCCCTTCGAGGCGGGAGGCGAGGTTGACCGAATCGCCGATCACGGTATAGTCGAAGCGCTCCTTGCCGCCGATGTTGCCGGCGATCATCGGCCCGGAGTTGATGCCCATGCGCACATGAAACTCGGGTTTGTTCTCCGAACGCCAGCGTTGCCGCAGCCCGACCAGTTTCTTCTGCATCTCGAGCGCGGCGAGGCAGGCCCGGCGGGCGTGGTCTTTCATCTCGACCGGCACACCGTAAACCGCCATAATCGCATCCCCCTCATATTTGTCGAGGTAGCCCTGATACTTGAAGACCACCTCGGTCATCGCGGTTAGATAATCGTTGAGCTGTGCGACCAGGGTTTCGGGCGAGAGGTTCTCCGAGACGGTGGTGAAATTCTTGATGTCCGAGAAAAAGGCGGTGGCCATCCGTTTCTCGCCCCCGAGCTTGAGCATGTCCGGCCGCTTGAGCAGCTCGTCGACCACCGAGGCGGTGATATAGTGCTGGAACATATTCTTGATGAAGCGCTTGTTGCGCTCCTCGTCAATAAAGCGATAGAGGATGACGAAGAGATAGGCGATGACGATGGCCATCACCGGGCGCACCAATTCGAGCCAGAAGGCCTGCTCGGCGAACCAGTGGCGGCCGAGCAGGGCGTAGCCGGTGATGATCAGGGCGCCGGCGAGACCGCCCAGGACCGGTTTGAGCAGCACGGTGAGGAAAGCGACCAGCAGGGCCAGCCCGATCAGGGTGAGAACCGTATACAGCAGACTCTGTTTTTCGATATACTGATGCTGGAGAATGTTGTAGAGGACGTTGGCGTGTACCTCGACGCCGGGAAAGGAATCCTGGAAAGGGACCGGTCGGATATCCGAGAGCCCCGCCGCCGAGGTTCCGACCAGGATGATCTTGTCCTGGAAGGTCTCCTGCGGCACCCGCTGCATCAGCACGTCGTAATAAGAGATATAGCGGAAGGTCTGGAAGGTGCCCTGGTAGCTGATGAGCATGCGGCCCGCCTTATCGATGGGGATGCGCATGGCCGCTTTGCCGGCCGGGGCGATGGTGATGGCCTTGCCGGGGATCACCGTGAGATCTTCGGGTCGCGCTCCCATCATGCCCATGGTCATGGCCAAGGTGAGGGCGCAATAGTGGCGGCCGGCGAAACCGATGAACATCGGCATGGTGCGGATGACGCTGTCGTTATCGGGCGAAAAGTTGGCAAAGCCGATGCCGGCGGCGGCGTTGTAGAGGGGAACCAGGCGGCCGTCCATGCGGTCGGCGCTGCGGATGCCGGGCAGGGTGCCGGCATGGAGCTGCAGCGCGAGGCGCCCGGCCTCGAGTCCCGCGGGCGGTTCTTTCATAGGGTAGAGAAAGGCGTCGGGATTGGCGCTGGAGAAGGCCATGGCGTGATAGACCATGCCGGCGCGAGCGGTGGCGGCGACCAGGGCGGAGTCCATCGCCGCGTCACGGTCGGGTTCCATGAAGAGGACGTCAAAGCCGATGGCGCGGGCGCCGCCACCGGCGATATAATCGATGAGGCGGGCATGGTAGTCGCGCGGCCACTGATCGAAGCGGCCCAGTTTTTCGAGGCTGCGGTCGTCGATGTCGACGACGATGATATCCTCGATGGTCGCGCCCTGGCGCCGCTCCCAGAGGGTCTTGAGGCGGCCGAGGTAACGCCAGTCGAGGGACTTGGCCTCGAAGGCGTCGAAGAGCCGGGGCTCGACGGCATACGTGAGCAGCAGCACCAGCAGGGCGGCGAGAAGTCCGAGGGCACCGCCGGCGAGCGAGCGGCGCAAGAGTGAGCTGTGCATGCGAGGGCCTCCTGGTCAACGATCCCTATATGGTACCGACAATATAGACATCCTGGCGAAAAGATGCAAGGGCCAAGCAGGCGACGCCTCGCGCCCATCCGGGCAGCCAGCCATCGCGGCTGCAGCGCCATCTTGCGCCGACCCCCACCAAGAAATTTCCTTGCTAAAGTTTTTGGAAATGAATACTTTGATATCACAAATCAGAGGAGAACCACCATGCACCTCAAACTGCTCCCCCTCTTTGGCCTCTTCTTCCTGCTCGGCTCGACTGTCAGTCTGGCGGCGACCTTCAGCCGGGAGAACATCACCAGCGCCAAACTCGACAATGGCCTCAAGATCCTCCTCTTTGAGGATCACGCCATTCCCAATATCGCCTATTTCACCTTTTTCCGCGTCGGCTCGCGCAACGAGCGGCCGGGGCTGACCGGCGTCTCCCATTTCATCGAGCACATGATGTTCAACGGCACAGCCCAGACCGGTCCGGGTCAGCTCGACAAGATCATGGAGTTCAACGGCGGCTCCAACAATGCCTACACCAGCGATGACCTGACCGCCTATACCGACTGGTTTCCCGCCGCGGCCCTCGAGAAGATGATGGCCATCGAGGCCGACCGCATGCAAGGCCTCACCTTCGATCCCGAGGTGCTCGAATCAGAACGCGGCGTGGTCGCCTCCGAGCGCCGCATGGGCGTCGAAAATGACAATGCCAGCCTGCTCGATGAGACCGTCCGCGCCACCGCCATTATGGCCCATCCCTACCACTGGTCGGTGATCGGCTGGATGAGCGATATCCAGAACTGGCGCCGTGACGAGATCATTGCTTATTATCGCACCTATTACGCCCCCAACAATGCGGTGCTGGTGGTGGTCGGCGATTTCAGGACGGCCGAGATCCTGCCGATGATCAAAAAGTACTACGATAAGATCCCGGCCAGTCCCGCTCCGGCGGCGGTGACCACGACCGAGCCGGAACAAATCGGTGCGCGCCGGGTGACGCTGCACAAGCAGGCCCAGTCGCCCAACTTCCAGATGTCCTGGCATGCACCGGCCTGCCTCGATGAGGCGTTTCCGGCGATGCGCATTCTGGAAATCACCCTGCTGCACGGCGAGAGCAGCCGCCTCTACCGCAGCCTGGTGAGCGACCGTCAGCTCGCAATCGATGTTCACGGCGGTATGCAGGAGAGCGTCGATCCTCTGCTTTTCAGTATCTATGTCGATCCGCGCCAGGAGGCCGATCTCGACACGATCGAGGCGGCCATTGATGCCGAGATCGCGAAGATTGCCGCCGCGGGGATCAGCGAGGCGGAACTGACCAAGGCGCGCAACACCATCCGCACCGATTTTTACCGTCCACAGCAGAGTATCAGCGGCAAGGCTAATATCCTCGGTACGGCCGAGCTGCTCTTCGGCGGTTGGGAACAGCTTTTCTCCTGGCCCGAGCGCTTCGATACGGTGACCGTCGCTCAGGTCCAGAACGCGGCGAAAAGGTGGCTTGGACCCTTGAAGAAGACCACCGGGGTACTGGTTCCGGAACAGGGAGGTGCTGAATGAAACCGACGTTGATTCTGACCGGACTGATGGTCGCCGCCCTGGCGCTGCAGGCGGGGGCCTTCGAACTGCCCAAGCCGCAAAAATTCACCCTCGCCAACGGCCTCACCGTCTATCACCTGGCCCAGCACGATCTGCCGCTGGTCAGCTTCCGCCTGATCATTTCGGGCGCAGGCAACTGCGCTGTGAGTGCGGAGCAGGAGGGGTTGGCGGATCTGACCGCCGAGCTGCTGCTGAAGGGAACCAGGAGCAAATCCGCAGCCGAGCTTGCCGAGGCGATCGACTTCATCGGCGCCGAACTGGATACCCGCGCCCGCGCCGAGTACGCCGAGATGAGCGGCAGCGCCCTGAGTGGAAATCTGCCCACGCTGATGGCGCTGGCGGGCGAGTGCCTCCTGCAGCCGGCCTTCGCCGCCAGCGAGTTCAAGTTGGAGCAGGGCCGGCGCATCGATGACCTGGTAGCCATCAAGGATAATCCCCAGGAGGCGGTCCGGTATTACTTCCAGAAAGCCTGGTTCGGGGCGCATCCCCTCGGACGGCTGAGCATCGGCAACGAGAGCGCTCTGGCTGCCATGACCCCGGAAGCGCCCGCCGCCTTTTACCGCGCCCATTATCACCCCAATATGGCGGTGATGGCGGTGGTGGGTGACATCCGGCTCGAGGACCTCAAAGCCCTCGTGAGAAAGCATTTCGGCGGCTGGAAGGCCGCCTCGGGCGCCACTGCAGCGGCCAGCCTGCCTGCGCTTCCTCCGCGCGGTCAGAGCCGGTACCTGCTCATCGACAAACCCGATGCCACCCAGGCCTATTTCATGCTGGGCGCCCCCGGCCTGCCGATGGGCGATCCCCGGATTCCCGCCGCGACGGTGATGAACACCCTCTTCGGCGGGCGCTTCACCTCCTGGCTGGTCACCGAGCTGCGGGTCAAACGCGGCCTCACCTACGGCGCCCGCGCCACCCTCCAGTCCTGGAATCATCTCGGCCTCTATTCCATCAGTTCGTATACGCGCAACGAAAAAATCGGCGAGATGTTGCAGGTGACCTTCGACCTCATCAACAAGGCGCGGCAGGAGGGATTCAGCGACGAAGAGATCACCAGCGGCCGCAACTACATCCTTGGTCAGTTTCCGCCCAGCCTCGAAAGCCAGATGGCCAAGGCGCAGGCCTACACCGACCTGCACTTCTACGGACTTGGCAGCGACTATTACACCCGCTTCCTGCAGTCGATCGCGACAGTGCAGCCCGACCAGTCCAGGGAGATGGCGCAAACGCTGATGCCCGCCGATCCGGTCGTCCTGGTTGTGGTTGGCAAGGCTGCGGAGATCCGCGCCCAACTTGAGAAATTCGCCTCATTCGAGGTGCGCTCCATCGAGGAGGCGGGATTCTGATTGGGCCTCACACTGAGGCGCAGTGCCACGGAGAGAGGAAGGGTCCGGGTCCACTGCATACTCTGATCTCCGCGCCACTAAAAGTGCTTGACGCACCCTGTACCGCCTGTTTTGGAAACCATGGAGGCCATTATGAAAAAGTTGATCTGTATGATGCTCTTCTTTTCCCTGTCCGCCTGGGCGCAGGAGACCGCCCCGGCGGGTGCCGCGGCGGCGGATACCGCCAAGCCGGCGCCCCCCTGGACGCACAAGCTGGTCGGCTCCTTGCTCGGCAACCAGGTCTCTTTCACCGACTGGAAGCAGGGCGGTGAGGATGCTATCGCCTGGAATCTGCTGCTCGACGGCAAGTCGGCCTTGGAGGCGGGGAAGAACAACTGGAGCACCTCCTATATTCTTGGGTTCGGCAATACCAAGCTCGGTTCCAAGAGCACCCGCAAGACCGATGACCGCTTCGAGGTGCAGAGTATCTACACCCGTAAATACAACTTGTTCGTCAATCCCTATGTAGCGGCGACCTTCAAGACCCAGTTCGCCCCGGGCTATAGCTACGACGCCAAGGATGTGCGCACCCAGGTTTCACGCAGCTTTGATCCGGCCTACCTGACGCAGACGGTCGGCATCGGCTGGCAGACCCTGCCGCAGGTCAAGATCCGTCTCGGCGCCGGCTTGCGCGAGACCCTGGCCAGCAATTACGCCGCGATCTATACCGATGACAAGAAGACGAAAGACAAGCTCGAGAAATCGGTGGTCCAGGGCGGCGCCGAGTCGGCGGTCAATGTGGACTGGAAGCTTTCGCAGAACCTCCTGCTCACCTCTCTGATCGAGAGCTTTACGGGGTTCACGGATTTCAGTCACCCAATGCTGCGGACCAATACCGCGCTGGCCGCCAAGGTCAGCAAGTATGTCACGGCGATGTTCAACGTGCTGACGATCAACGAACCGCGGGTCTCGCCACGCGCTCAGGTCAAGCAGGCGGTCTCGCTGGGGTTGAACTATACCTTTTTTTAGCGGCTGAGCCGGCCCTTTCCGGCGCCCCACACTCTGGTTCCCACCCGGCGGGCCCTCGCGCCCGCCTCAATTAAAAAGCCCTGTGCAACCGCACAGGGCTTTTGAGTTCGCGCCCACCCGGAAATCGGTGTACGCGGGCCTGAACCGCATTTCCGCCTCATTTCTCGAAAACGGTGAGATCCACCGGGCCGTCCAGCACCGCTGTCTCCAAAAGGGTCTCCGAGACCTTTTGCCCCTTCTCGAATCCCAGGGTCTTCCAGGCCACCTGAATGCCATTCACCGGGCGATATTCCTCATAGCGCTCCTCCACCTCGGTCGGGCCCTGCTGGCTCAGCGTCGTATACTGGATGGCCAGCGGCAGGTGCGTCGCCGCATCGATGAAGAGATGATAACTGAGCTTGCCTTTGGCGACGATCACCTCCTGCGCCGGCTTGCCCAGATAGCCCGGCTCGCCCACCCACTGGACCTCGAGCGCGCCGAGCTGGCGGGCGAGCATGAAGGGGTCGCGGAAGAGGTTCTCGATCATGTTCTGTTTCACCGGTTCAGGAGCCGGCATGCTCCCCTGCGGCGCCACCAGCAACCCCTTCTCCCCGTTGAGGATCATCTTGATTTCCCCTTGCGGCAGCTTCATCACGCTGCAGCTTTTGTCCGGAAAGACCACCATGATTCTGGCGTTCATGGTCATTTCGCCCATCGGCGAAGACTGCACCAGTTTTGCGGTGTATTCGGCGCTTGTAACCGCGGCGAGCTTGTCAACGCCGCCCATGGCCTCCAGCATCGAGAGGACCGCCGTCTTGCCCCGCTCCCTGGTCTCGGCGGTGGCCTCGGGCATGGCGGCGCCTCCCGGCACCGGGATGGCGATGTCGATCTCGTTCACAGTTCCGAGCGAGTTCAGCGGCTCGCCGAATTCGGACGGATTGCCGACTACCAGAATCTGCACCTCCTCCGGATGGAGATATTTCTGCGCAACCTGCTGCACATCCGCCACCGTCACTTTTTCGATCTGCTGACGCAGCCGCTGCAGGTAATCCAGCGGCAAGCCGGTGAAGGCATATCCAGCCATGCGGCGGATAATCTCATCCTTGCTATCGAAATTGAAAACATAGGAGTTGAGCCAGCTCTCGCGGGCATAGCGCAGTTCCTCCTCGGTCACCGGCGTGGTAGCCATCAGCTTCATTTCGCGCAGCATGGAGTGGATCGCTTCGACCGTGCGGCTCGATTTGGTCTGCAGCAGCATGTAGAACATGCCGGGATAAAGTACATTAGTGCCATACGCTCCGGAGACATGGTAGGCCAGCCCTTCAGTGGCGCGCAGGCGGTTGAAGAGCCGGCTGGAAAAGCCGCCGCTGAGGATCTCATTCATCATCACCAGCGCCGCTTCGTCCGGGGTGTTCTTGAGCCCGCCGATATGTCCGAGCCAGATATTGCTCTGGTTGACATCGGTTTTTGCGACGAGATTGACCGTCTGTTTGAAGGCATACTCCACCTTGGGTGCCTTGGGCAAGGGCGAGGTGCCCGCAGGCCAGGCCTCGAAGGTGCGGCGCAGCTTGCTGAGCATCTCGGCGGTCTTGAAATCCCCCCAAACCGCCATCACCATGCCTTTGGGCTGGACGTAGCGCTGATGGAAGGCGATGAGGTCATCGCGGGTGATGGCGTCGATGGTGGCATACTCCTCATCGCGGGCGTAGGGCGAATCGGCTCCGTAGATGAGCTGGGTGTACTCGCGCCGGGCGATCTGGTTGACATCATCGTTGCGCCGGGAGATGCCGCTCTTGTACTCGATCCTGGCCAGTTCGATCTTTTCGGGTGGAAAGGCGGGATGGCGGAGGATATCGGCATAGATGGCCAGCACCTTGTCGAAATGCTCCTTAAGGGTGGAGAGGCCGGCGCTTCCTTCGAGGAGGCCGATGCCGGTTTCCACTGAAGCGGCGATCTTTTCCAACTGCTCATCCACCTGGTCGCCCGGCATGCTCTGGCTGCCGCCGGTGCGCATCACCATGCCGGTGATCCCGGCCAGTCCGGCTTTCTCCGCCGGCTCCCAAGCCGATCCGGCCACGAAGCGCGCTTCCATCTTGATGAAGGGCAGTTCGTGGTCTTCGAGCAGGAAGAGACGAAGGCCGTTATTAAGGGTCACCTCTTTGGGCTGCGGGATGGTGACATCATTGAGCTTGCCGTATTGCAGATTTTTGTAATAGGTCTGGCCGGAGGAGAGCGGGGCCAGGCTGAAGATCAGGGCGAAAAGGATCAGCCCCGGGACCATTCTGATCATGTTTTTCATTCCTGTGCCCTTTCTTTAATTGGCTTTAGCCGGGGGAACGATCTCCGCCGCGGTGCAATTGCGTTTGGTAAAGATGGCGGCGGCCACGCGCTGGATGTCGGCGGCCTGGATGGCTTCGATCTTGGCGACGCGCGTGAACATCTCATGATAGTCCTGGAAGCGGATCTCGGCTTCGGCCAGCTGCTGCGCCAGACCGCTGTTGGAATTGAGCCCCTCGAGGAAGCCCGCCTTGGCGCGGGTCTTGACTGCGGTCAGCTCTTCGGCTGTCAGCGGCTCCTTTTTTAGCTTTTCGATCTCCGCCAGGATGGCCGATTCGCACTCGGCGTTGGTGTGGCCCTGCGCCGGCACCGCCAGAAAGATATAGAGATTGGGATACTTGTCGGCGATCCCCGAGACGGCCAAAACCTGGACGGCGATTTTTTTCTCCTTTACGAGGCTCTTATAAAGGCGGCAGGTGCGGCCGCTGCCAAGGATGTCGCTGATCGCATCCAGCACTGCTGCATCTTTTGAATAGATACTGGGGCGGTGATAGCCGAGGATGATGATCGGCTGCATCGCATCCTCCACCTCGATGCGCTTCTGCCCGAGCTGTGCCGGCTCTTCGGTGAAGACCGGAGTCGGTGCGGCGCCCTTGGGCAGACGGCCCCAGTAGGTCTCGGCCATTTTGATCACCTCGGGGGCTCTGACATCGCCGACGATAGCCACTACCAGATTGGCCGGATTATAATGGGCCTTGAAATATTCGATCGCATCCTGACGGCTGAAGGTCCTGAGATCGGACATGTGACCCACCACCGGCCCGCCATAGGGATGCGCCTTGTAAGCTGCGGCGAAAAACTCCTCCAGCAGTTTGCCGATCGGCTGGCTTTCAACCCCGAGCCGCCGCTCCTCCTGGATCACCTGCTTCTCAGTGTAGAATTCGCGCAGGACCGGGTTGAGAAAACGGTCCGATTCGAGCGACATCCACAGTTCCACCTTGTTGGAAGGAAGGTTGTAAAAGTAGACGGTCTGGTCGTAGCTGGTAAAGGCATTCAGGCCGGTGCCGCCGGCCATCTCGACGGCCTGGCCCAGCTCGTTGGTGACGACGTATTTCTTGGCCTCTTCGATGGCCGCCTTGTGGTCTGCGGCGAGCTGCTGCAGCCTGGCGGAATCGGCGAGCGCCCCTTTGGCATACTCGTCACGCCAGGCGTAAAAGGTCTCATCCTCCCGGGCCATCGCTTTGAACTCAGCGTCGATATCCTTCGTGCCGATGGTGCGGGTGCCCTTGAAGGCCATGTGCTCGAAGACGTGGGAGATGCCGGTGATGCCGATCCGCTCATTGACCGCGCCGACATCGGCATAGGTGACAAACGAGACCACCGGAGCGTCGTGGCGTTCGAGGATCAGGATCCGCAGGCCGTTGTCGAGCGTGTGTTTGACCACCCGGTTCTGGAGGTCAAGATAGCCCTGGGCCTGCAAACCGGCGGCGGCGAAGAGCAGCAGCAGGATAGTTTTTCGCATGGTTCTCCTCCTTGGTTAATTCATATCCTGTCAGGCGATCTCCTCCGGCTCCGGAGGTCAGGCCGAAAAAAGCTTGTTCACCGCTTCGTAGGAGTCGAGATCGCCGATGTCATAACGCCGGCCGGGCAGCACCCAGGCGTGCATCGGGGTGCGGCGGCAGAGCCAGGCCGCGAGGTTGCCCGGGGCATCGGAGCCGCAACCCTCCGCGAGCGCGTTGCGGATGAGTCCGAGATCGCTCGCGCGGTAGAGATAGAAGGGCGGAACGGCCCAGTGCGAGGCCGGATGCTGCGGTTTCTCCTGGATCGCCTCGACGCGGAAATCCGCATCCGCGATCAGTACCCCGGTCTTTTGCAGTGCAGCCCGTGAGGGCTCGTGATGGCAGGTGATGCAGCTCGTTGCTTTAGTCTCGGCGTAGTCCACCAGACCGCGGAAGGAAAAATCGACGACGTTGTCTCCGGCGAGCACCAGCAGATCCTCATTCAATTGCAGGGTCTCGATAACATGGAGGAGGTCGCGGACCGCGCCGAAGCGGTTCTCGTTTGAGGTGGTGCCATCGTTGACCAGGACGAGCTCTTTCGCATAGCGGCTCCGCCTTTTCCACTGCTCAAAGTGGGGGAAGAAGGTGGCGTTGGTAACGACGATATGGCGGCGGACGGCCGGGATGGCCTCGAGGTCTTCCAGGAGGCGGTCGAGGATGGCGCGGCCGCCGACCGGCAGCAATGGTTTGGGGAAGTTTCGGGTCAGCGGGTAGAGGCGCGTCGCATAGCCCGCCGCGAGGATCAGGCCATTCATCGCACCTCCTCTCTTCTCCCAACCTTCTCGCGCCCACCCGGCGCCGTGCGCGCCGGCTGCCCGCTGCTGTGGCTCATGCCGGCGCCCCGACGTGGCCGGCCCCGTCGGCGGTCTTGCAGACATGGGCTGAGTACTCTCCCTCCAGCCGCGGGAACTTGTCCAGGTAGCGAGCGCCGACCGAGCGCATGATCTCTTCGCGCCGGGCCGGATCCGCGATCGCCACGCAGCACCCCTTGAAGCCGGCGCCGCTGAAGCGGCCGCCGTAGATGCCCGGCGTATCGCGCATGATCTCGTAGAGGGCGATCATCTCCGGGCAGCCCGATTCCCACTGCTGGATCGAACTCAGCCCCGAGGCGAACATCACCTGGCCGAAGTGGACGATATCGCCGGCCTGATAGGCCGCCACGGCCTCGTCGACGCGGGCGAACTCGGACATGTAATGCGAAGCGCGCCGGGCCAGCGGCGCCGGCAGCTTGTCCTTCCACTTCTCAAAGATGGCCTGATCGACATCCCGCAGGCGCGTTTCCGCAAGCAGGCCATAGGGCAGCCCCTCGTACGCGAGGAGATCAAAGGCCGCCACCTTGCACTCGTCCGTGCGGGTGTTGTAGCCGGTCTGCATGAGGGTTCTGGTTAAGCCACTGAAAAAAATAAGAATATCGAATGGCGGCATTTGCGGACCGGGCGGGATCAGACGGTAGGATTCATCCTTGGTGTCGAGGTAGAGCAGGTGATCCTTGCGGCAAAGCACCTCGCAGCTTTGATCGAGTTTGCCGAGGTTGAGGCCGATGTACTCGCGCTCCGCCTCGAAAGCCAGCTGGATGAGCTCGAGTTCACCGACATCGATTCCGTTGACGTCGGCGAGGGCCATGATATAGCAGAGCAGCACCGCGGCTGAGGAAGAGAGGCCGCCCACCGGCAGAGAACCTGAGATGAGCCCCTGAATGCCCACCTTCAACTTGTGCTGTTTGGAAAGGGCGTAGATGGCCGCCTGGACGTAGCGGCCCCAATGGCTGTATTTGTGGGGAACATTCTCGAGGGGAAAGAGCACCTGCTCCTCAAAATTGCGGCTGAAAAGGTTGATGACAGCCGTTTCGGTCGGCACATAGAGGAGATCGACGCCGTGGTCGAGCGCAAAACCGGTGACATGACCATGCTGATGGTCGATATGGGCCCCAACCGGGCAGACCCGATAGGGGCTGTAGACGTGCCGGATCTCCGATTTGCGTGTCCCCGGAAAGAGAGAGTGGAAGTGTTTGAGCATGATCCGTTCGCTTTGGCTATGAGAGTTGGACATAGGAATTTTGCCCCCTGGGCAGAGTCTGGCCTCTTACAGTTTAGGCAATATTCCGCTGCAATTCAAGGGAAAAAATCGCCACGGCGGAGCCGGGTGGGAACGAGGGGGGAGAAGCCGCGGGCGCGAGCGGGATCGGAGCTGAGAGCCGCGGTGGTTTTTGCTTGACATAATGACCGTGATCCAGTATATTGCAATCTTTAAAGCAAATCCTCATCCGGAACGGGGCTGTATGAAAATTCTGAAATTCGGCGGCAGCTCGCTGGCCGACGGTCCGCGCATCGCGGCGGCTACCGCCATTATCGCGGACGCCGCCGCGGCAGACTCCATCGCCGTCGTCTTCTCGGCCATGCAGGGGGTGACCGACCGGCTCATCGCCGCTGCGCGCCAGGCGGTCAAGGGCGCCGAAGGGGGGCGCAGCGCCCTCGAGGAGATCCGCGCCCGCCACCTCGCCGCCGTGCGCCACCTCTTCGCCGCCCCCGGCCAGTCGGCGGTGATCGCCCCCCTGAGCTTCCTGCTCAATGAACTCGAGGAGATACTCCACGGCATCGAGCTGATCCGCGAATGCTCGCCGCGCACCCTCGATCTGGTGATGAGCTTCGGCGAGCGCCTCTCCTGCACCCTCGCCGCAGCCCATCTGCGAAGCCGCGGGCTCGACCCCCTGCTCCTCGACGCCCGCGAGCTGATCCGCACCGATGCCGCTTTCGGCGCGGCGGGCGTCGATTTCCCGGAGACCTACACCCGCATCCGAAGCCGCCTGCAGGGCCTCCGGGGCGTCGCCGTCCTTCCCGGCTTTATCGCCGCCACCGCCGACGGTGTCACCACCACCCTCGGCCGCAACGGCTCGGACTATACCGCCTCGCTCGTCGCCGCCGGGGCCGGCGCGGCGGTGATCGAGATCTGGACCGACGTCGACGGCGTCCTCTCCGCCGATCCGCGTCTTGTCCCCGACGCCTACGTCATCCCCGAAATCAGCTACGAGGAGGCGATGGAACTCTCCTATTTCGGCGCCAGAGTGCTGCATCCCTACACCATGCTGCCGGCCGTGGAGAAGGGCATTCCCATCCGCATCCGGAACAGCCTCAATCCGGCGGCGCCGGGCACCTTGATCGGAGCGCCGCACCACCTCGAGGGCCGCAGCAACGGCCGGGATGGGGAGAACGGCCACCCCATCACCGGCATCGCCTCCATCGAGGACATCTCGCTGGTCAACATCGAGGGCGGCGGCATGATCGGCATCCCCGGCATCGCTGCCCGGGTCTTTTCGGCTCTCGCCCGCGAGCGCATCAACATCATCATGATCTCCCAGGCCTCCTCCGAGCATACCATCACGCTGGTACTGCGCAGCGGTGAGGCCGCCCGCGCCCTCGCCGCCCTCGAGACCGAACTGGCGATGGAACTCTCCAGCCGCCGCATCCAGGCCCTCGAGCGCATCGACGAACTCCTCATCATCTCGGTGATCGGCGAAAAGATGCGCGGCAAGCCCGGGCTTGCCGGCCGTCTCTTCACCGCACTCGGCGAAGCGGGCGTCAACATCCTCGCTATCGCCCAGGGCTCGGCCGAGCGCAACATCTCCATCGTCATCGAGGAAAAGAACCACGCCCTGGCCCTGCGCGCCATCCATGCCGCTTTCCTCGCCGCGCCGGTAACAGCGGCCGGCCGCCCGGCGGCGGAGCCACCCGCCGGCAGGAGAGAGGCCTGATGGAACAGATCCGCGTCTTCGCGCCGGCCACCGTGGCCAACGTCGCCTCCGGATTTGACGTCCTTGGTTTCGCCCTCGAACAGCCCGGCGACGTGGTCACCTTGACCCGCACACGCCTGCCCGGCGTGCGCGTCACCGCCATTCACGGCGACCAGGGACGTCTCCCCTTCGATTCCGGCAAGAACACGGCGGCGGTCGCGGCCGGAGCCCTGCTCGCGGCGATCGGCGATCCCTTCGGCCTCGAACTGGTTGTGGAGAAGCGCATGCCGCTGGCCTCGGGACTCGGCAGCTCGGCCGCCAGCGCCGTCGCCGCGGTGACCGGCGCCAACCTCCTCGCCGGCAGCCCCCTCGGCAAAGAGCAGCTGTTACCCTTCACCCTGCTCTCCGAAAAGGCCGCCTGCGGATCGGCCCATGCCGACAATGTCGCGCCGGCGCTGCTGGGCGGATTCGTCCTAGTGCGCAGCACCGAACCCCTTGATATCATCCAGCTGCCGGTGCCGCCGGGGCTGGCCTGCGCCGTCGTCCATCCCCACACCGAGGTGCGCACCGAGGATGCCCGCCGCATCCTGCGCAAGGAGATCCAGCTCGCTGTGGCCATCCGCCAGTGGGGCAATCTCGCCGCCCTGGTTGCCGCGCTCTACCGCGGCGATCTCGAACTGCTCGGCCGTTCCCTTCAGGATGTAGTCGCCGAGCCGGTGCGCTCGGTGCTCATCCCCGGCTTCGACGCGGTCAAGGCGGCCGCGCTCGCCGCCGGCGCCCTGGGCTGTTCGATCTCGGGGTCGGGCCCCTCGGTCTTTGCGCTCTGCGCCGATCTGGCGGCTTGTGCTTCGGCCGGCGCCGCCATGACCGCCGCTTTCCGGCAGGCCGGCCTGGCCTCCGATCTCTATATCTCGAAGGTTAACACCGCGGGGCCGAAGCTCCTGGAGATCCCGGGAAACGGGGGCGCGGCATGAAATTCGCCAGCCGCCTGCATCCGCACGATCCGGTCAGCTTCCGGGAGGCCCTTTTTTCAGGTCTCGCCCCCGACGGCGGACTTTACCTTCCCGTCGATCATCCCGATCTCTCCACCCTCATCGCCGGATTGGACGAGAGTGTCACTTTTGGCGATCTGGCCGCCGCGGTCAGCGCGGCCCTGTTCGCCCCGGAGATCGATGCGGCGGCGGCGCAGCGTATCGCGCGCCGCGCCTTTTTCTTCGCCCCGCGCCTGGTGCGCCTTGACGGCCGTATGCTCCTCCTCGAACTCTTTCACGGCCCCACCTGCGCCTTCAAGGATTTCGGCGCCAATTTCCTCGCCGCCTGCATCGAGGAACTGCTCGCGGGGGAGCGCTGTCAGATCCTGGTCGCCACCTCGGGCGACACCGGCAGCGCTGTGGCCCACGCCTTTTACAACCGCGCCAACATCGACGTCATCCTCCTCTATCCCTCGGGACGCGTCAGCGCCTTGCAGGAGCAGCAGCTCACCACCCTCGGCGGCAACGTTCACGCCCTCGAGGTCCGAGGCAGCTTCGACGACTGCCAGCGCCTGGTAAAGGCGGCCTTCCGCGACCGCCGCCTGCGTGCCACGCTGCGCCTGACCTCGGCCAATTCGATCAACATCGGCCGCCTCCTGCCGCAAAGTTTCTATTATCTGCATGCGGTGTCGCAGCACTCCACCCTCCGTCAAAAGAGACCCTGGTTTTGCGTACCCAGCGGCAATTTCGGCAATCTCACCGCCGGACTCTACGCCTGGCACTGGGGGATGCCTGTGGCCGGCTTTCTCGCCGCCACCAACATCAATGATGTCGTTCCCGATTATCTCAAGTGCGGAGTCTTTTCGCCGCGCCCCTCGCGGCACACCCTGTCGAACGCCATGGACGTCGGCCATCCCGGCAACTTCGAGCGCATGGAGCAGCTGTTCGCGGGGGACTGGCGGGCGATGAAAACGGTGGTGAAAAGCGGAGTGGTGAACGATGAGCGGACCCTCTGGAGCATGAATCAGATGCACCGCCGCTTCGGCGTGCTCGTTGATCCCCACACCGCGGTGGGATGCGCGGTCGCAGAGGATTTTATCGAGGAGAAGCCGCGGCGGGACGCGCAGGTGGTGATCCTCGCCACAGCGCACCCGGGCAAATTCGCTGAAACAGTGAAGCGGGCGACAGGAGAGGAGCCCGAACTGCCCGAGCGGCTGGTGCGCTGCCTCGCCCTGCCCAAACAGTCGGTATCGATGGCGCCGGAGTTGGCAGCGCTCTCGAACTATTTGCTTGAAACGTTCGCTTGACCTATTCCACCAGGTATCCCCTCGCAAGGGCTGAATAGGCCTCGACCTGCCCGCGAGTCCAGGCAGCATCCCTCCCCAACTCCCGCGCCATGATCTCCGCGACCGCCGGGGCCGCCTCGATGCTGCTGCGCGCGTCGAGAAAGAGGGCTCGCACCCGGCGCGCAAGAAAATCCTCCACCGTCCGCGCCATTTCGTGCCTCACCGCCCAGGTCACCTCCCCCTTCAGATAGGGAAAAGCCGGATGGAGCCGCTCACGACCGGCCGGCTCCTCCGCCAGCACCGTCTCCTCCAGCACCCCCCGGTCCGATCCGTAATAGCTCAGCGGAGCGTCGAACTCCATATTGCGCAGATAGCCGTGCACCGGCAGGGTTTTGGTGATGCACGCCTTTTCGGGGAGACCGCCGACCTGCACCGCCTTGTCGATGGCATCTTCGGCCATCTTGCGGTAGATGGTCCACTTGCCGCCGGTCACGGTGATCAGGCCGGAGGGGGAGATGAGGATCTGGTGCTTGCGGGTGACATCCTTGGTGGGGCCGCTCTTCTCCTCGGGGACGGCCAGGGGGCGCAGTCCGGCGAAGACGCTGAGGATGTCCGAAGGGCGCGGATCCTTGCTGAGATAGGCCTCGCAGGTTTTGAGGATGAACTCGATCTCCTCGGCCGAGGCCCGCGGCTCCAGCAGCGGCTCCTCGACCTCGGTGTCGGTGGTGCCGACGATCACCTTGTCGTGCCAGGGGACGGCGAAGAGCACGCGGCCGTCCGAGGTGTGGGGGATCATGATCGCCGCCTCACCCTGGAGAAAAGAGTGGTCCAGGACGATATGGACGCCGCGGCTGAGCAGGACGGCGCGGTGAGCCTCCTTTTCAGCCATGGCCTGGATCTCGCCGACGAAGATCCCCGCCGCATTGATGATCGCCCGGCCCGAGGCGTGAAAGGATTTCCCGCTCTCCACGTCGAGCAGGTTGACCCCGTCCAGCAGCCCGTCCGGATCCCGGGTCAGCCCGGTGGCCCGGAGGTAGTTGAGGCAGGTCGCGCCGTTGTCAACGGCGGTCTGGGCGAGATTGACCGCCAGACGGGCATCGTCGAACTGGCCGTCGTAATAGATCACGCCGCCGAGCAGCCCCTTTTGGTCGAGATTGGGGATGGCGGCCAGGGTCTCCTCCCGGGAGATCTTTTGCGAGGGGCCAAGCCCCATCTTGCCGGCCATGATGTCGTAGAATTTCATGCCGACATTGTAAAAGGGGCCTTCCCACCACTCATAGAGCGGGATGATGAACGGCTGGTTGCGGACCAGGTGGGGGGCGTTCTGCATCATCAGTCCGCGCTCGTGCAAGGCCTCGAAGACCAGCGAGAGGTCGCCCTGGGCGAGGTAGCGCACCCCCCCGTGGACGAGCTTGGTGCTGCGGCTGGTGGTGCCCTTGGCGAAATCGGCCTGCTCGACCAGCAAGGTCGTGAAGCCGCGGCTGGCGGCATCGACCGCGCAGCCGAGACCGGTCGCCCCGCCGCCGATGATGATCACATCCCAGATTTTACCGGGCTCGGATGTCAGATTCTGCAGAAATCGGTCTCTGTTCATGCACTTTTCCTGACTTTGGACGCCTTCTCGTTCTCTCCGTCTGGCCGCCGCCTCATAGCCGACCGGTCATTCGGGCGGGAACCAGAGCGGGCCGTAAACACCAGGGGCCTGGCATGTCGACCACGCCAGGCCCCTGGGTAGATACAATCAGCAGAAAGCTGCAGGCCGGCCGCTCACACCGAATGCTCCGGGGCCTTCGGAACGCCCTCGCGCGGCGTCCAGTTCTCCACCGGCGGCGCCACCGCGGTGCCATGCTGCTCCTTGCATGCGCCGAGCTTTTGCCGGAACATGTACTGCTTCATCAGCTGGATGGCAAAAGCCGGATCGACTCCCTTGGGGCAAACTTGCGAGCAGGCACCGGCGAAATGGCAGCGGAAGGCGCCATGGCCGGAAAAGACCTCCTGCGAGCGTGCGGCCGCCCCCTCGTCGCGGCTGTCGGCGATATAGCGCCAAGCCTGCGCCAGCGCCTGCGGGCCGAGATAGGACTCGTCGGTCGCCACGGTCGGACAGGCGGCCAGGCAGGCGCCGCACTTGATGCAATAGGCGAACTGGATATAATTGATCAATTCCTCCTGGCTCTGGAAATACTCGCCGGTCGGATGTTCGAGTTCCTCGACCTGCTTGCGGATCAGGTAGGGCTTGATCGCCGCGTGTTTGGCGAAGAAGGGCTCGAGATCCGGCACGAGATCGCGGATGATCGCATAGTTGGGCAGCGGCTTGACCACGACCTTGGCGCCGCCGAGGTGGGCGACCTGATTGGCGCAGGCCAACCGCGGCAGGCCGTTGATGAACATCGCACACGAGCCGCACACCCCCATGCGGCAGGACGAACGCCAGCTCAGAGTCGGGTCGAGATTCTCCTTGATCCAGAGCAGACCGTCGAGGACGGTCAGTCCCTTGGGCGCCGGCACTTCGTAGCTCTGCATCCGCGGCTTGGCGTCCGCGCCGGGGGTGTAACGCAGCACTTCAAAGGTCACTTTGCTGGGGGCTTCGCTCATGACGCCACCTCCTTCATTTGATAGACCGCGATGGCGACATAGGTGCCATAGACGAAGAGAAAGAGCCCGCCGATGAGAAAAAGCCAGGTGATCAGCTTCTGCGTCCCCTTGCGCAGGTTGAGCTCGAACAGAATGGTGCGGAAGCCGTAGAGGCCGTGATAAAGCGCCGCGCCGAGCAGCAGAATATAGGTCACCATGAAGAAGCCCTGCTGACTGCGGGCGATGACCGACTCCCAGCCGGTGGGATCCATATACAAGCCGAGGATTTCATCGAGGTGCATGATCGCCATGTGCAGGCCGAGCAGCACCAGGATCACCGCGCCGGCGATGATGTGCCAGAACCATAATGTGGATTCACGCATTCGCAATTCTCCTTATCCGGAAACACTGCTAACGGGGGAGAGCTTCCCGCCGCCACGATTCCGCGCTTACTCGAACAGATCCACGCCGCCGGCGATGATCAGCACCGCCGCCAGCACCATGACCACGATCAGCACCGGGCGCTGCCTCATCACGGCGCTGCGGTAGGGATAGAGCGGCCGCGTCGGCTTGCCCATGAGGAAACCCAGCTCGGTCAGACCGAGACGAATGCCGTTGAGGGCGTGATAGGCGAAAGCCGCATAGACGAGGTACTCGCCGAATTTAAAGAGGTTGTTTTCGAAAAAGCCCATCTCGGCAGCCCACTTTTGGGCGCCGCCGAGGCGCGAGCCGGTGACGAAAATATGGAGGACAAAATAGAATAGTATTCCCATGCCGGTGAGGCGGTGCAGGGCATAGGCGTAGCGCTCCAAGCCATAGCGCCCGCCGCCGAGCCAGCCCCAGAGGCCGAGTTTGTTGGGGTAGTGATTTGCGCGTTCTGCCATAGGTCAATCCTCATCAAGATCGGGTTAGTACTTGCGCTCCACCGGTTTCCACTTGGTGATGGTCACGGATTTGTAGTCGAGTCTGGGGCCGGAGGGGGTATGGAAGGCCAGGGTGTGCTTGAGCCAATTCTCGTCGTCGCGCACCGGAAAATCGCGCCGGGCGTGGCCGCCGCGGGACTCGGTGCGGGTCAGGGCGCCGGTCACCATCACCTCCGCCAGATCGATGAGGTTCTGCAGCTCGAGGGCGTGGGCGAGGTTGGTGTTGTAGGCCTTACTCTTGTCGGGGATGGCGATGTCGGCAAAACGTTTTTTCAGCGACTGGATGATTTCGAGGGCTTTGCCCAGTTCCTCGCCGGTGCGGTAGACGCCGACGTACTTGTCCATGGTGGCGCGCAGTTCCTTACGCAGATCGTAAAGATTCTCCTTGCCGTTCTTGCCGAGGAGCGAGCCGAAGATCCGCTTCTCCTCCTCCTCGAAGAGATCCTTTGCCAGATCCGGCGGAGCGCTCTGGGAGGCGCAATATTTGGCGGCCTCGGCCCCGGTGATCTTGCCCCAGACCAGGCATTCGCCGGTGGAGTTGGAGCCGAGGCGGTTGGCGCCGTGGAGGCTGACGCAGGCGGCCTCGCCGGCCGCCCAGATGCCGCGCACGCGGGTGGCGCCGTTGATGTCGGTCTCGACGCCGCCCATCGAGTAGTGGGCGACCGGCCGGCAGGGGATAGGTTCATCGATCGGTTCGAGGTCATTGAACTCCATGCAAACCTCGCGGATCAGCGGCAGCCGCTCGTTGATCTTGTCGGCCCCGAGATGGGTGAGGTCGAGATAGATATAGTCGAGCCCGCCGGGTCCCTTGACGCCGCGCCCCTCCTCGATTTCGGTCATCTCCGAGCGCGAGATCAGGTCGCGCGGGGCCAGCTCCATTTTCTGCGGGGCGTATTTCTCCATAAAGCGCTCACCCTTGGCGTTGATCAGAGTGCCGCCCTCGCCGCGACAGGCCTCGGTGATGAGGATGCCGGAGGGGACCAGCCCGGTCGGATGGAACTGGAGGAACTCCATATCCTCGAGGGGCAGGCCGGCGCGGTAGGCCAGCGCCAGTCCGTCGCCGGTGACCGTCTGCGAGTAGGTGGTGAAGCCGAAGAGGGTGCCGGCGCCGCCGGTGCAGATGATCAGGGCCTTGCCGCGGATCAGGGTGAACTCGCCGGTGGTCATGTTCATCGCCGCCAGGCCGCGGAACTGCCCGCCCTCGACGAGGATGGCGGTGACGAAGAACTCGTTGTAGTGGGTGGTGTTGTTATACTTGAGCAGGGTGTCGTAGAGGGTTTGCAGCTCGAAAAAGCCGGTCTTGTCGGCGGCGAGCACGGCGCGGGGGTAGCTGTGGCCGCCGAAGGGACGCTGGGCGATTCGGCCGTCGTCGCGGCGGGTCCAGGGAATGCCCCAATGGTCGAGCTGGAGGATCTCGCCGGGCATGGTGTTGACGAAGAGGTCCACCACATCCTGGTCGGCGAGGAAATCGCTGCCCTTGACGGTGTCCCAGGCGTGCAGCTCAAGGCTGTCACCGTCCTCGGTACGCATGACCGCGGCGGTGCCGCCTTCGGCCGCGACCGAGTGGGCGCGCATCATTTGGTTCTTGGTGACCACCGCAATATCGATCTTGCCTTGGGCCTGGCGTGAGGCCTCGATGGCGGCGCGCAGGCCGGCCAGTCCGGCTCCGAATATGACGAGATCATGGGTCAAAACTTTTGACATGCATCTCCTCCTCTGTTAAGGCGGTGTGATACAACGGCAGGTATGGTATAGGGATGATGATCTTGGGGGGTGCAGCGATGTGGCGACGCCTGCTTCATGCGGGATGGGCCTCAAGTTCATGATCAAGGAAGCATTTCAAGTTAGGATTCTAAATGGATTATGTCAAGGGAAATCTGCACCTCCTTGCGGCTTCGGCCCCCCGGGCCTCCAATCTGGCTCCCACCCGGGCGCCCCCCGGCGCATTCTGCCGGCACAAGACGCTCGCCGGACGCTTTGGCTCTTTTCCCAAACATCAGCAGCTGCAGATGGTAGCCAACGAATTGAACCGGGCCAGCCATCTGCTGGATGATCCCCGGGAATACCGTTACTGCCTGGAGCGCGCGCTGGAATTGCTCGATCTGCTCTCCGGTCAGATGCATTGGCGCCCCGCTCTGCGCGAGCTGCGCCGGGCGCGCCAGTTCATCGCGCAATGCTATATCGGCCCGCAGCCTGGCCTCTCTATGGCTCCAGTGACGGCCGGCCTGTATACTCTTCCCGCGTCAATCCAGGCCAGCCTGGGCCTGGCCCCCTGACGCTCCCTGAAGCCAAATCCGCACGTAGCACCAGGTGGTCGACGCAGCGGAAGGTGATCCAGGCATTGTCCACCGTGTCGCCAACGGTGCGCCAATACCCGGCGGCCAGCACCATTATCGCCAGGGCCAGCATCGGCCCGAAACGTCGCATCTGACTCGTATCGGCCATGCTCTTTTCTCCGCCCCGCCACACACTTCGGTAATATTAAAGTATTTTTCGATTTTCACCAATCATTTCATGTGCAGCGCCGCAAAAAAGGCGTATAACTAAAGCGTTGACAATGTCGCGGCAAAAGTGTAATTTCACGGAGTCTGCGAGCTGGCCCGGGTGGGCACGAAGTGTTTGCGAGTGCGCGAGCTGGCCCGGGTGGGCACGAGCATGTTGTGGGTGGGTGCGAGATTTCGGACGCGAGAAGCTTTCCGGAGGAGCGATGGATGACCAACTGACCCGCCTCAAACGGCGGGCGCAAATCCTCGGCAACCATTACCACAAATATCTTCACGTCATCGATAAAAGCTACGACGGCCTCTGCGCCCGCCTCGAGGTGTGCCGCCTCTGCGAGAGCGTCCATCTCTGGCAACGTCCCTTCGATTACCGCGCCGAGATGCGTCTGGTCGCCGGCCTGGGCCGATCCCAGGAGGAGAAGCTCGCCGACCTCGGCTGTTTCTTCGCCCTCCACTTCCTCCAGCTCAACCTCAACGCCCTCGACACCATGCTCCTCGACGTCGCCCGCGTCGAGGCCCGGCTAAGCGTCTTCCGCGCCTTCATGCTCCACGTCGGCCATGAGGTGCGCCAGCTCGTCGCCGGTTACATGACCGAGCTGCTGCGGATCTTTTTGCCCGATACCTATCCGGGCGATTTCGTCTTCATGGGCGTCGGCACGCGCTCCGACCAGGACGATATCGACGTCGGCGTCGTCGATAGCGGCCCCGAACTCCGCGGCCAGCTCACCAGCGCCATCGCCCGCCTCAACGGCGAGATGCTGCGCAAGGCCATCGTCACCCACTACCACCTTTCCGAGAACGTCTGCCGCGAGGCCTCCTTCTCCGCCTCGATCGCCGATTACAACGCCCTGCTCGATACCGAGATCCACGATTTTGTCATCATCAACGAGATGCTCGGCGCCGCGCGCATCCTCGGCAGCCGTGCGCTCTTCAGCGATTTCCTCCGCCAGGTGACCAGCCGCTACTATTTCCAGCCCGACCGGCCCGAGCTGCATAAATTCCATGAGGGCTACCTGCGCGGCATCACCGGCGAGATCCGCTCCTTCATGTTCAAGTCCTTCGCCGACGACCGCCTCGATCCCAAGGTCGACGGCCTGCGCATGATCAAGGCCAGCCTCTTCGCCGCCAAGACCATCTTCAACCTCCGCCAGGTCAACGCCTGGGCCCTGATCGACGCATTGCGCCTGCGCGACAAGCGCCGCGCCCACCTCTACGAAAAGCTCGATGTCAGCCTCACCTATCTCGAGGTCTTCCGCTTCCTCTACCACCTCCTGGTCAGCCAGGAGGAGGAGATCTATGTCGGCGATCCGGCCACGCGCGACAACCTCGCCCTCGTCGCCGGCTATATGGGCTATCAGCGGACGGGCACAGCCGCGGCCTATGACTTTTTCCTCGCCGATTATTACGCCAAGGCCCGGCTGGCCAAGGGGACGGTCCGCGAACTCCTTCCCGACGTCATCACCCATCTCGGCACCATCACCACCTTTGGCCGCCTCATGCACCGCCGCAAGGTGACCCGCTCCGGCGAGACCCGCGTCGGCAACCTCGCCGTGCGCTTCCTCGAGGAGACGAAATTCTTCCGCGGTACCCGCTTCTGGGATGATATCATCGCCGTCCTGCGCCGTGAGGATCACGCCCTCCTCGGCCGTCTCGTCAACGACCTGACCGCTGATCCGGAGCGGACCGAGGCGCTGCTGCAGGGATATATCGAGTGGGGCTGGAACTCCTTCATCGCCCTCTTCTCCTTCCTCAACCTGCTTTACCGCCATCCCGGCGGACGGCCGCTGCACCGGCGCATGGTCGAACTCTTTTTCGAACGCTCCATCGGCACCGAGATCGTCCAGCGCTTCGCCACGGTCTTTAAATATGTGCCGCACGAGGTCCATGCCTTCCTCGGCAGCCTCACCGGCGAGCAGCAGCGCCGCTTTCAGGAGATCATCGCCGGGGCGCTCTGGGACACCCGTCTCGTGCCGGCGCGCAATCGTCTCAGCTACCTCGCCGGCCTCCATTACGCCTCCTCGCGCTACCTCAAGCGCATCACCAACCGGGTGCTCGAACAACACCCCGCCGTCTACCGCCTGCTCGACGACCCCGAGCGGCTGCAGGAGTTCGGCAAGGGGCTGCTGGCGGAGATCAACCGCACCCCCGCCTACCATGAGCGGCTGCATGGCATCGCCGCCTGGCACGATTTCGAGTTCTTCCGCTGTTGCCTGCTGCTCTTCGGCAACGCCACTTCAGGCCAGATCGCCGACGAATTCATCTACTTTTCCGACACCTATATCCGCCTCCTTTATGATACCTGCAAGCAGCGGGTGGACGAGACCGGACGGCATCCGCGCCGCGAGCGGCCTGCCCTGGCGATCCTCGTCACCGGGGGGTATGGCCATATGCTCGCCTTCGACGACGACCACGACCTGATCATCCTTCTCGATTCGGAGGAGCCCGGCGACCACGCCTATTACATCGACATCCTCAAGCGCATACACCGCGAGATCAGCCGTAGCGGGATTCTGCCGCACTACCGCCTCGGCGACCATTTCGGTTCGTTCATCTGCACCCCGGCGCAGATCCGTTCGCTGCTCGGGCCGGAGAATGCGGAGCGTTTTATCGATATGTCGCAGCTGCTGGGGGCGAGGATGATCGTCGGCGGACGCCGACAGTGGGAGACTTTTTACCGGGAGATCGTGCAGGAGGTGATCCTGGCGCAGAAGGAGGCTTACATTGCGGCGATGCTGGAGGAGATCACCGGGCGGCAGCGGTTTTGCGCGCACGGCCTCGCGCCGGCTCCTGCCCACCCGCCGGCTCCCACCGGGCCGGAGGGGAGCCACGCGGCCGCGCCGGCCGGACTGAACCTCAAGGAATTACCCGGCGGCCTGCGCGACGTCGAGATGCTGCTGGACATTTTTCGCGCCCGGTTCGAGATCCACGAAAACTCGAACTACCGCCTCTTCAAAAAACTCGAGGCCATCCTGCCCGCGCACGCCGAGGCTCTCGAAGAACTCTCGCGTCACTACGAACTGCTGCGGCTGGTGCGCAATCTCAACCGCCTCGCCGTTGCGGCCGACGACCAGGTCGATCTGGAGCACCTCCACCCCGTGCTGGAGACCTGGCGGATCCGTGGACTGCGCGAGAAGCGCCCCGAGACCCTCGAGGCGCGCATTCAGCGCGAGCTGAAGAGGGGGGAGGAGATCATGCAGGAGCTGATCGGGGAGGTTTTGGTCTGAACAGGCGGGAGCCTCCAGCCTGTTATTACACCAGCGATTTCAAATATTTGCCGTATTCATTCTTCTCCAGCCGCCGAGCCTGGGCGAGCAGCTGGCCGCGGTCGATCCACCCCTTGTTGAAAGCAATCTCCTCGAGGCAGGCGATGCGGAACCCCTGCCGCTCCTGGATGGTCTTGACATAGGCCCCGGCGTCGAGCAGGCTCTCATAGGTGCCCGTGTCGAGCCAGGCATACCCGCGCCCGAGGATCTCCACCTGCAGCCGGTTGCGCTCGAGATAGACCCGGTTGACGTCGGTGATCTCGAGCTCGCCGCGCGCCGAGGGCTGAATGCTCTTCGCCACCCGCACGACCTCCTGATCATAGAAATAGAGCCCCACCACCGCGTAATTGCTCTTGGGCTGTTTCGGCTTTTCCTCGATGCTGAGGGCACGGCCGGAGGCGTCGAATTCGACGACGCCGTAGCGCTCGGGGTCCTTCACCTGATAGCCGAACACCACACCGCCACCCTCGCGCTCGATCCGCCGCACCGACGCCTCCAGCAGGCCGCTGAAATTGTGGCCATAGAAGATATTGTCGCCGAGGATGAGACAGGCGCTGTCTCCGGCAAGGAACGCCTCGCCGAGGAGAAAGGCCTCGGCCAGGCCGTTGGGGGCGGGCTGCACCTTGTAGCTGATGCTCAGACCGAATTGCGAGCCATCGCCGAGCAGCTGCTCGAAGCGCGGCAGATCCTCGGGGGTGGAGATGAGCAGGATCTCCCTCAGTCCGGCCAGCATCAGGGCGGAGAGGGGATAGTAGACCATCGGCTTGTCATAAATGGGCAGAAGCTGCTTGCTCACCGCCTGGGTGATGGGATAAAGGCGGGTGCCGGCGCCGCCGGCGAGAATGATGCCTTTCACAGGAGACTTCCTTTTTATTGAATACGTACCTGCAAACCCCCGGCTGTGCGTAGCGTGTTGCGGAACAGAAAATCTCCGCCTCGACCGGGTTTAAAATAACAAACTTTTATCTTCCATGCACCAGAAAAAATAATCTTCTAGAACGATCCGGGACGGCGCGGTAAAAGCCGGCGGGGTGGAGACGAGATGGAAGGGGGCCGCCGGGCCCGTGGGGCGGGGGCCGGATGGAGGTGGGCGCCAGCCCCTCCCGCATCCTGAAAAATAATGTGCAAAGAATGAACATTCGCTTGACTTTGACCGGCCTAACGCGTATATTAATAAGTGACGAAAAACCGCTAAATAAGTTAATTTTTTGAAATGCGGATATACTTCGTCACTTTCGACGTACCTGGGGCAGTGTTTCTCTGCGGTTTAGGGGTTGATGTGCATACGTCGACTTTATCGGTCGTACTTTAACCGCGGCGTTTTTCCAGACCGGTTCCAAGCCCGGCGGCCATCCACCCGGGCCTGGCACACGCTGGAGCGCCCACCGTTGTCCGCTTCACACAGTCCGGATAACGAGATCGGGCGCGCGTCGCAGCACTAACCGGGCAACCGGGACCACAGGGAAGTGTTGCCATGACCTCGGGCACTGTCGGCCTCTTTTTCCCCATCCGCAGCGCGGGATGCCTGCTCTCCGGCTCCCGTGCCCCGCATCGGCTCCAGCGCTACGCCTCCGGTCTTGCCAACTCCTGCTACGTTCCCGCAGCTGCCTGCAAGTCTCACGAACAAAGGAGCCTAGCATGACCAAGTATCTACTCTCCATTCTCAGACCAGGAACGCTGGCCGTACTGCTGACGTTGCTGGTTTGGCCCGCTGCCGCTGCGGTTCTCCCGTCCGCAGCGCCCGTGGTCGACGGCCAGATCACGGATTGGAACCTTACCACCGACTGGGTGTCCCAGATGCACCGCGCCTGGAAGGCCTCCAAAGAGTATCAATCCGACCTCTATCTGCGCTACGACTGCGCGACACAGACCATGTTCGTCCTGGTCCTGACCCGGACCGGCTATCCCGGCCTGCTCGATCCCACGCTCAGCTGGATCAAGGCGACCGATCTCGGCAATGCCACGATCGTTTCGGGCACCTCCGACAACAACGGCGTGCCCCCCGATTTCGCCTGGGTGGGCGTGGGTTTTGACGGCAATCCTAACCACGTTCAGGGTTTTGAAGCCTCGTTTCCACTGACACCCGGCCCCCACACCATCAAGGCGCACATCGAGATCGAAGACAGCGGCCCGCAGACTTCGGGCACGCCCACCGATGTGGCCACCAACTATACCTGCGACGCGCCTCCTCCTCCTCCGCCCACTCCGACCTATGATTTCGGCGATGCCCCCGATACCTTCGGCACCCTGCTCGCCAGCAACGGCGCCCGCCATCAGATCGTCGCCGGCTTTTACCTCGGCGCGGGGATCGATGCCGACAGCGACGGCCACCCGAATGTTGCCGCCGCGGGCGATGATGCCGCCGACAGCGGCGATGAGGACGGCGTTCAGTTCCTCACCAAACTGACCGTCTGCAAAACCGCGGTCATCAAGGTGACCGCCTCCATGGCCGGCAAGCTCGACGCCTGGTTCGACTGGAACAGCGACGGCGACTGGAATGACGCGGGCGAGCAACTCTTCGTCAGCCAGACCCTCCATGCCGGATCGAACCTGCTCCAGTTCACCGTGCCCTGCACGGCCGCCGCCTTCGCACCGGTCTACACCCGCTTCCGCTTCAGCAGGGCCGGCGGATTGACCCCGGTCGGGCTGGCCGTCGACGGCGAGGTCGAGGATTATCTGGTCCAGATCACCGAACACCACGACCCCATGGGCTATTTCTATTGCGAGACCACCGGCGAGATCCTCCCCGGCGGCCTGATCGAGGTCTCGGGCCCGGGCGAGGTCATCATCCTTCATGACGGCAGCACGGGATATTATGAATTCATCACCGACGGCACGGCCGGCGTCTATACCATGACCGTTACGCCCCCGGCCGGCTATCCCCTCAGCACCAGCTGCCTGCCGCAGGCTGGACCCCTGGATCCCTCCGGCCAGCCCGATCCCTATGTCCTGGGCTCCGGCCCCGACGCTGCCGGAACGCACTTGCTCGACTATTCCTGCCCCGGAAATCCCTATTATGTCAGCTTTAATCTTGCGCCGGGCGATCCCTTGATCCATTTCAATAATATCCCCCTGCAATGCCCGCAGGAACCAACCCGGCCGCAGGTCGGCATCCACATCAAAAAGTACACCAACGGCCAGGATGCCGATACCCCCTCCGGACCGGTCCTGCTCCTCGACGACACCGTGACCTGGACCTATGATGTCAACGGCATCTTCGAGCCGCAGTCGGAGGCCGCTATCGACGATGTTCAGGTGGTGGATGACAACGGCACCCCCGCCACTACCCTCGACGATTTCAGCCCCGCCTATGTCAGCGGCGATGACGGAGACGGGCTGCTCGAACCCGGCGAGACCTGGCATTACCAGGCTACCGGCCATGCCCAGCTCGGCCAGTATGCCAACCTCGGCTCGGTGACCGGCCGCTTCTGCTGGCCGGCGGAGTCCGCGCCGGGCGCCGAGTTCCCCGAAATGGAGTGCGACACCCTCCGCGCCAGCGACCCCAGCCACTATTACGGCGAGCTGCGCAACACCGTCAAGCCCGACGATTTCGTCGTCGCCCTGACCTTCAAGACCGCCTCCGGACAGGCCGTGGGCGACGTCCTCGCCTATCTGCAGGTGCCCGGTGAGCAGGAGTGGAAGGTCCTCAGCAGCGCCGAGATCAGCCTGCTCTGGGGCCGCCATCCCCACAACGCCCTCTTCCGCGGCCTCTTCCCGGTCCCGGGCGGCACCTATCACTTCAAATTCATCGCGCCCGCGGGCTATCAGTTTGCCGGACCGGACGGGATGGATCTGGACGTGCCGGATGCCAGCGCCTATTACTCCGTCACCGGTCATGAGTTCATCCTGAATCCGACGGCGGGCGCGGTCGCGGCCGCACCGGCTACGACGCCTGCGGTGGCCGCCAACGCCCTGGTGCTGGTCCAGGGCTCCCCGGCGCACCGCAGCGAATCCTGGAGCAAGGCGGTGGATGGCGTGACCGCCGGCTGGGAGGGCACCGCCACCGTCCGTCCCGATGACTCGGGCGCGGCCTGGGCGCTCTTCCGCTTCGGCGACGAGCAGCTCTATCGCTTCAATTATATCACCCTGCAGACCGACAACGGCGTGGACGACGATGCGGTCGCCGACCGCCAGGCGGTGCGTTTCGAGGTGCTGGTCTCGACGACCGGGACTGAGCCCGGCGATTTCACCAGCGCCGGCGCCTTCCGGGTCAAGCATCCCGAGATGACCTGGTACCGTCTCAACAGCACCGTGGCCGCCAAATATGTCCTGCTCAAGGTCACCGAGCCGAAATGGGGCGACGGCGGCTGGATGCAGGTGGTCGAGTTCGGCGTCAATACCTCCGAGCGCAAGGGAGCGGTTCCGGCGGAAGCCACGGCCGAGACGGCTGCGGTTACGGCCGTGCCGGCGGCGCATGCCCTCCAGACCAACTATCCCAATCCCTTCAATCCGGAGACGACGATCTCCTGGCAGCTGGCCGAAACCGCGCTGGTCTCGGTACGCATCTACAACCTCACCGGCGAGGAGGTGGCCGTGCTCGTCAACCAGGAACAGCCGGCGGGATACTACAAGGTGACCTGGAACGCGGCCGCGCTGCCTTCGGGTCTCTATTTCTGCCGCTTCAATGCCGGCAGCACCACCGCCGTCAAGCGGATGCTCCTGCTCAAGTAAAGAGAGGGGCTTCGCGCTCCTGACCCGGAGGTCAGGAGTAGATCCACCCGAGTCCTCAAGGCCGGGAGCATGGCGGGGGGGCATGCTCCGGCCTCACTTGTTCCCGCCCACCGGGGGGTGGGAGGGAACGGAACAACCTCCGCACTTGTACCCACCGGCGCGGCAGGGGCCGTAACAAAAAAAGGCGCTGATTTTCAGCGCCTTTTTTTATTGGGGGCCGCAGCCCCGCGGGCCTGTCCGGCTCCTTCAGCTACGGCTAGCGGAGCGTGACCAGGGGATGCTGCCGCAGCGGATCCGGCTGGACCGGATGGGCGTGGCGGATGCGATGCGCGATCTCGACCGAGGTGCGCGCCTCGTTGATGCCAAAGCCGCGCCCGGCGAGGGTCTCCTCATAGACCCGGGTATGCAGATCGGTGAATCCCTCCGAGAACTCGACCTCCTCGCCGTCCACCTGCACCGAGCGGAAGGTCGACTTGCCGGCCGCGGCCGCCGCGCCGGGCAGATCGCCGCGGTCGATCGAGAGGTACCAGCGCACCCGCGCCCGCTCCAGCTCGAGCCAGCCGGCGGCGCGGCGTTCCTCCGCGAGATGGACCTCCAGCCCCTGCACCGGCCCAAAGATCCAGGCGAGCATGTCGAAAAAGTGGATGCCGATGTTGGTAGCGATCCCGCCCGATTTGTGCACATCCCCCTTCCAGGAGAAATCGTACCAGCGGCCGCGCGAGGTGATATAGCTCAGCTCGACCTCGTGGATGCGGCCGGCCGGCTCGGCGGCGATACGGTCGTGCAGCGCCACCAGGGCGGGATGGACGCGCAGCTGCAGGATAGTATAGACGCGGCGGCCGCTCTCGCGCTCGAGTTCGCTGAGGACGTCGAGGTTCCAGGGGTTGAGCACCAGCGGTTTTTCGCAGATCGCGTCGGCGCCGATGCGCAGGGCGAAGCGGATGTGCGCGTCGTGGAGATAATTGGGCGAGCAGATGGTGACATAGTGGATGCGCTGCGCCTCGCCGAGGCGGCGCAGTTTCTCGGCATGGCGGTCGAAGCGCTCGAACTCGGTGAAGAAATCGACATCCGCGAACCAGCGGTCGAGAATGCCGACCGAGTCGCTGCGGTCGCAGGCGGCGACCAGGGTGTGGCCGGTGTCGCGGATGGCTTGGAGATGGCGCGGGGCGATATAGCCGGCGGCGCCGATGAGGGCAAAATTTTTCATGGATGCATTCTCCCGGATGAATACCGGCTCTAATATATTGCATTCCAGCCAAAAAGACAACGGCAAAATCGCTGCGGATGCGCCCCGAAATCCGGCTCCCTCCCGGCCCATCCTGCCCTCGCGCCCGCCAGGCACCACGGTGGGCACGAGAGTTCGGGGGATCCCCGGCCGACGCCTGCTTTCCGGCTCCCGCCAGGCGCCAGGGTGGGCACGAGAGTTCGGCGGATTCCCGGCCGACCGCTGCGCTGCAGCCGTGTTTTTGCCCTCGCGCCCACCCGGCCGACGCCCGCTACCTGGTTCTCGCCAGGCGCCAGGGTGGGCACGAGAGTCCGGTGGATCCCCGGCCGACAGCTGCGCTACAGCCGTGTTTTTCTCCGCGGGTTCTCGCCCGGCGCCATCCGCCATACAAAATATTTTTTGCCGGCCTGTTGACTTTGATGCTGATTTTTCTTACCATCAGGAAAAGGAATGTTGACCGGAGCAGACGGCCATGAAAACGATGCGTATCCCCCTCTCCATCCTCGTGCTGCTGCTGCAGAGCCAGGTGATTCATGCCCAGTGGCAGCATACCAACGGGCCCTACGGCGGCGTGATTAACGCCCTGACCTTCTCGGGTGCCGACTTGCTCGTCGGAACCAGGGGCGGAGGGGTGTTTCGCTCCTCCGATAATGGCACCACCTGGGCCGCCCTCAACAGCGGCTTGACCGACAAAGAGATCACCGCCATCGCCGCAAAAGGTGCAATCCTCATGGTCGGGACCGGTAGTGGCGGGGTGTTCGTTCCTTCCGAGACGGAGGCGAACGGCTGGCAGCCCACCAACCAGGGCCTCTCAAACCAAAAAATCCGCGCCCTGGCCATCAAGGACAACAATACGATCTTTGCCGGCACCGAAGGCGGCGGCGTCTTCCGGTCAACGGATGGCGGCATGAGCTGGCAAACGGTCAGTTCCGGCCTGGCCAATCCCAACGTCAGCGCCCTGTACCTCAATGGCAGCAACCTCTACGCCGGCTATGCTACCAACGGCATCTCGCTCTCCACCGATGACGGCGCTTCCTGGAAGTTCATCAGCACCGGCCTGCCCATGGCCAGGATCAATTGCATCTATTCCAAAGGGACAGCTCTCTATGCCGGAGTCGGGCAGGGCGGCAACAGCAAGTTCGGCTTGTACGTATCGGCCAACAACGGCTCTACCTGGAAAAAGCTCAACGGTAACTGGCCCAGCGATATGCCGGTCACGGCCATGACCGCCAATGGCGACTATCTCATCGCCGGCGGCGGTTTCTGCGTCAGCTTTTCAAAGGACAACGGCGCCAGCTGGCAGTATGCGGGCAGCGCCTCACCCGGATCGGCCAATGCCCTGGCGGTCGGACCGCTCGGCCTCTACGTCGGCACCGAAAAAGGCGTTTTTTTGAGTACCAGCGAGACCAGTGTCGCGCCGGCCCATACCGGCATGACCTGCGGTGCGGTCAAGGCCTTTGCGGCGAAAGACGGGCTCCTCTATGCCGCCGAGAACGGCGGTGGCGTCTTTACATCCCCGGACCACGGAGCGAGCTGGACGGCCCTTAACGGCGGTCTGCGCGTCATCGACATCAACGCGGTGTGCGTGCTCGATACCCTGCTCCTGGCCGCCAACCACAACGGCGTCTATCTTTTCCATCCGGAGTTTCAGGGCTGGCCCGAGAGCGGCATTGCCGATAATCCCTGCTGCACCCAGTGCCTCATCGTCAAGGCGGGAAAAATCTATGCCGGTACCGCCAACGGCGTCCATGTATCGCTCAGCCGAGGCCAGGGCTGGTCCAGCCTGGGTCTGGCCGACCGCTTCGTCTATGCCCTGGCATTCAGCGGCGCCAATCTCTGGGCCGCAACCGGCAGCGGCATTTTTATGTCGATCAATGGCGGCTCCACCTGGAGCGGCGCCGGCCTGACCGGTTATTACGTGACAAGTCTCGCCACCATGGGGACGCTGATCTTCGCCGGGACCGAGGGCAGCGGTGTTTACCTCTCCACCGACAATGGAGTCAACTGGACCGTAATCAAGGCGGATCAGCAGTCGCCGCCGCATGTCTATGCCCTGGTCGTCCAGGACTCGGTGCTCTATGCCGGGGCCCGGGATGGCGTCTATGTCTATTCCCACGCCGGAACGAAATGGAAGGGGAGTAACACAGGCCTTCAGGATCGACGCGTCTATTCGCTGTTCATCCTGGACAATGACCTGTACGCCGGCACCGACGACGGCGTCTGGCGGCGGCCGCTCGCGGAGATGACCACAGCCGTAAACCACTGGGTTGCGGATGGTCCCCGGGAATTTACGCTGTCGCAAAACTATCCCAATCCCTTCAATCCCTCAACCACCATCCGTTTTACGCTCCCCCAGGCTGCTGACGTCTCGCTGATCATCTATAATGAAAGGGGGGAGGTGGTTGCGGATCTGGTCGAGCGGAGGATGGCCGCCGGCAGCCATCAGGCTGTCTGGAATGCCACTGCAGCCGCCGGCGGAGACTATTTTTGCCGGATGAAGGCGGATCATTTCAGCGCGACCCGCAAGCTCGTGTTGCTGCATTAGCACCTGCATGGGCAACCGGTACACCAAACCACGCTGGCAGGGACGCGTGGCGGCAAAACCGCATAAAACGATAAAAATTGCTTGAATAATTAAATTTTTATGCTATATTATCGTATCTGACTACTGCGCCAGCACGGTCGATCACATCCAGGGCATGGCAGCTTCTGTTCGGCAACGGGGCGGGGATGAGATTGGTGACTTGGGGACACAACCACGCGCTTTAAACGCCTCACTTCAGCAGAATCGCCAGCAAGAACTCTGGTTGGGCAGGGAAGAGGTAAAGTGACCGGCGCCGCCAGGCGCCCGGGGTGTTCTTGATGGTATGGTATTTGCTTTCGTCTTACTCCTGAATAATTGGACTCATTTTAGCGGTTTTTGTAGCTAATACAGCGCCCAAGTGTATCGATAGAGTACACCTGTTCCTTTTCAAACATCGCTTCAGGTGCCGCGAGAAAAGGGATTTTTTTGTGGCGATCCTGGAGTGACAGGGCATCGCTTTGTCTTCTCCTCTCGCTCACGCCCTGAGCCACCTTCTCGCTCCCGCCCTGAGCCACCTTCTCGCTCCTGCCCGCACCACCTCTCGTTCCCACCCGGTGGTTTCCCGGGTGGGAACGGCAGTCCCACAAACAAGGAACGCATCATGAAACACCTGCACCGCATCTTTCTGATCCTGCTCATCTTCGCCGCCATTGTCAGTCCCCAGGAGCGCCGCATCAAGGCCGGCGACGGCATCGAGATCGTCGTCTATGGCCACCAGGAACTCTCCCGCATCGTCACCGTCTCCCCCCAGGGCACCATCGACTTTCCCTTCATGCAGAATCTCCCGGTCGACGGCCTCACCCTGGAGAAGCTGCGCGAGATCGTCGTCGCCCAGCTCTCGCGCTACCTCGATACCTTCCCCGTGGTCACCCTCAATTTCGCCAAAAGCAACGTCATCAACATCAATATCATGGGCATGGTCAAGCAGCCCGGCATCCGCCAGATGCCCCTCGCTTCCAACCTCCAGGGGGCGATCGCCGCGGCCGGCGGGCCCATGTCCGGCGCGCGCCTCAGCGAGGTGCAGCTGCTGCGCGGCGAGCCCGGCAAGATGGCCACCACCCGCTATGACCTGCGCAAATTCCTGCTCGAGGGCGATCTCAAGCAGAATCCGGTTCTCGCCGAAGGCGACATCATCATGGTCACCAGCGGCGAGCTGCTCGACAACGTCAAGGTGATCGGCGAGGTCCGCCTGCCCGGGGTCTTTGAAGAATTCACCAGCGCCACGGTGATCGACATGATCATGCGCGCCGGCGGGCCGACCGCCAATGCCGATGTCAAAAAGATCCGCTACGTCTCCCCGTCGCGCAAGAAGCAGACCGAATACCGCATCAACCTCGAGCAGTATCTCGCCGCCACTGGTACTTATCCCAACCCCGAGGTCAAGGCCGGGGACATCATCTATATCCCGAAAAAGCCGGCCGGCTGGCAGTCCTTTCTCCCCTATGTCAGCACCATTTCCAGCCTGCTGATCAGCATCTATTACGTCGTTTTAATCCGCAATAATTAGCATCCGGCCGGCCGCCCTCGCGCCGCCGGCCGTCACTGCATCGGAGTACGCATGCCTCCTGATATCCCCAATGACAGCGCCATTGAGCGCGAATGGACCCTGCAGGACTATATCAATCTCTTTCTCCGCCGCAAGTTCTCCATTCTTGTAACGGCGCTGCTGATCTTTGCCGCCGCCGCCGTCTATACCTTCATCCGCCCGCCGCAGTACTACTCCTCCGCCACCTTTATTATCGAGAGCCCGAATATGGGCCTGGGCAGCCTGCTCGGCAGCCAGTCTAGCGCCCGGGCGCTCGCCGAGCCGGGCCGGCCGCTGGAATTCTACCAGGCCCTGCTCGAAAGCCAGGCCTACCAGGAGCAGCTCTGGCAGCAGGCCCGCGGCGACAGCATCATTCTCGCCAGCGGCATGACCGGCGAGGAGTTCCACCGCTTCCTGCAAAAGAACATCAAGCTGACCACCGACAAGACCGAACTGGTCAAGCTCGGGGTGACGGCCAAATCGCCCCAGCTGGCCTGGCGTCTCGCCGACCTCGCCATCACGGTCTTCAAGCTGCGCTGCAAGCAGATCGAGCTGGAGGAGACCCGCAACGTCGTCGACTATGTCGACAAGCAGAAAGAGATCTCGCGCGGCAAGCTCGAGGATGCCGAGCGCTCACTGCAGGAATTCAACGAGTCGACCAGCTTTGCCGTCAGCGATGAGGATGGCGGGCTGCTGAAAAAGCTGGTCGAGCTGGAGAGCGGCCTGGCCGAGGTGCAGTCGCAGCGCGAGCTGGCCGAGGCCAACATCGCCGCCTACAACCAGCGCCTCAACGATCTCAAGGCCCCCAATACCCCCGAGCTGAACGACATCGACACCCCCCGCACCAAGGAGCTGCGCAGCCGCCTCGACCGGCTGATCGAGGAGCGCACCCAGCTGGCTGGCGCCGGGACGCGCAGCGTCAAGGCGGTCTCCCTGGATCAGCAGATCGACGAGGTGCGCAACCAGCTCTACCAGGCCATCCTCGAGACCACGCCGGGCAAGGATGCCGGCGCCTATCTCAACCAGAACCTCTGGGAGGAGATCCGCCAGAACCGCATCAAGGAGGAGCTGCAGCTCTACATGCTGCGCAACCGCGAGCGTTTTTTTCAGCGCCAGGTGGCCACCTACCGCCGCGAAAATCCCAAACTGGTCGAGCGCGCCATCGAGATGACCCGGTTGCAGCGCTCCAAAAAGGTCTACGAGGACATGTTCGCCATCCTGCTCGAAAAGGGCGAGGAGGCGCGCATCAAGTCGGCCACCGGTACCGGCGGTATCCGCATCCTCGACAGCCCGGTTATGCCGCAGCGGCCTGTGCCCGCCCATGTGCCGCGCAATCTCGCCGTCGGGCTGATGCTCGGCCTCGGCCTGGGGTTCGGCCTCGCCATGTTGCGCGATTATCTCGACAACACCATCCGCAGCCAGGATGAGCTGACGCGTCATACCGGGCTGGCGGTAATGGGGGCGGTCGCCGAGATCAAGGTGAAGGATCCCGCCGGCCGCAAGCCGGTCCGGCCGGCGCAAGTTGAGGAGGCCGAAACGACGGGGCCCGCGGCTTATGCTTTTTCGAGCAACGGCTATACCGGCCATCTCATCTCCCAGATGAAGCCGCGCGAGCCGGTGGTGGATGCCTACCGCACCTTGCGCACCAACCTCCAGTTCGCCAGCGTCGACCAGCCCATCAGCGCTCTGCTGGTCACCAGCGCCCTGCCGGGTGAAGGCAAGACCCTCTCCACGGCCAATATTGCCATCAGCTTCGCAGAACTGGGCCAGCGGGTGCTGATCATCGACGGCGACATGCGCAAGCCCAGGCAGCACACCCTCTTCGGATTAAAGAGCACGCCGGGCCTGGCGGATTGCATGGCGCGGGGGCTCAGCGCCGGACAGGTGATCTACCAGACCAGCGTGCCCAATCTGCGCCTGGTCCCCTGCGGCACCATCCCGCCCAATCCAGCGGAGATGATCGCCAGCCAGCGCATGGGGGATTTCATCGCCCAGTGCCGGATGATGTTCGATCTGGTGGTTATCGACGCCCCGCCGGTGCGGCTGGTTACCGACCCGCTGCTCTTCGCTGCCAAGGCCACCCATGTGCTGCTAGTGGTCAAGGCCAACTCGACCCAGATGCGCGATGTGCAGGAAGCCTCCGCGCTCATGCGCCGGGCGCAGACGCCCATCCTGGGAGTATTGTTCAACTATGTCAAGACAACGCGGGGATATGGGGATTATCACCGGTATAACCATTATTATGACAGCTTTTCCACCAAAAGCAAATAGCCGATACGGACGGATCTGAACATGTTCAAAAACAAAACCCTGTTGATCACCGGTGGCACCGGCTCATTCGGCAATGCGGTATTGAAGCGCTTTCTCGATACGGACATCAAAGAAATTCGTGTCTTCAGCCGGGACGAGAAAAAGCAGGAGGACATGCGCATCGCCCTGAAGAACCCCAAGCTCAAATTCTATATCGGCGATGTGCGCGAATACAGCAGCGTAGCCAACGCCATTCAGGGCGTGGATTACATCTTTCATGCCGCTGCGCTCAAACAGGTGCCCTCCTGTGAATTCTATCCCATGGAAGCGATCCGCACCAATGTGCTCGGTGCGGAAAACGTCCTCAATGCCGCGGCAAATCATGGCGTCGAAAAGCTCATCGTCTTGAGCACCGACAAAGCGGTCTATCCGATCAATGCCATGGGCATGTCCAAGGCCTTGATGGAAAAACTCATGCTCGCCAAGGCTAGAGTTTCGGCCGGCAAGACCATCTTTTGCGGCACCCGTTATGGCAACGTCATGGGCTCGCGCGGCTCGGTGATTCCTCTCTTCATATCGCAAATCCAGGAAAAGAAACCCATCACCATCACCGACCCCAACATGACGCGGTTCATGATGTCCCTCGATGACGCGGTGGATCTGGTCCTGTACGCCTATAAAAACGGTCATCAGGGTGACCGCTTTGTCCAAAAGGCTCCGGCGGCGACCATCGAGACCCTGGCCAAAGCCCTGATCGAATTGTTTGCCAGCAAAACCGAAATCCGCACGATCGGCACGCGTCACGGTGAAAAGCTGCACGAGACCCTGCTCACACGAGAAGAAAAGGCCATCGCCCATGATTGTGGCCAATACTATCGCGTGCCGGCCGATACCCGGGATCTGAATTACAACAAGTATTTTGTCGAAGGAGAGGTCACAATCAGCCGGGCGGACGACTATAATTCCAGCAACACCTACCGGCTCAATGTGGAAGAGACCAAAGAGCTGCTGCTCAAGCTGGATTTTGTTCAGGAAGCGCTGAAACCGTGACGTATGCCCCGAAAATGCCGGACAGACCGGTTTTCATCCAGGGCGGTCAGCACAGCGACGATCGCGGCGCCATCGCCTTTGCCAATGATGTTCGCCTCGATCCGGTCCGCCGGTTTTATTTCATTACAAATCATACAACCGATATTATTCGCGCCTGGCAGGGACACAAACGCGAGACCAAGTACTTTTACGCCGTGGAGGGAGAGTTTGTCGTCGCGGCGGTGCGGCTGGATGATTTTGCAGACCCCTCGCCGGATCTTCAGGCGGAGAGCTTTATTCTCAAGACCGGCAAGCCGGGTGTCTTGATTGTGCCGCCGGGTCATGCCAACGGCATGCGGGCATTGACCGTGCCGAACAAGCTGCTCGTGCTTTCGGATCTGTTGCTGGAAGACAGCAGTGAGGATATCTATCGCTTTCCCGCCCATCTCTGGTTCGACTGGCACTTGCTGAAAGAAAAGGGCCATGGGCAATAGGATCCGGGTGGGCATCACCGGGCAGGCCGGATTTATCGGCTCCCATCTCTATAACTATCTGGGGCTCTTTGATACCATTGAGCGTATCCCTTTTCAGGACGAATATTTTCAGAATGATTCAAGGCTGAGACAATTCGCCGCCTCCTGTGATGCGATCGTTCACCTGGCTGCGGTCAACCGCCACGCTGATCCTGAAAGCCTGGCCGAAACCAATATCCGCCTGGTGCGCCAGCTGATTAACGCCATGGAAGCGGTGGATGCGACGCCGCATCTACTGTTTTCCTCTTCCATTCAGGAACGGCGCGACAACCCCTATGGCCGCTCTAAGAAGGCCGGCCGGCAGATGCTGATAGAATGGGCTGAAAAGCATCATGCGGCCTTTACCGGTCTGGTGATCCCCAATGTTTTTGGCCCGTTTGGCAGGCCCTTTTACAATTCCGTGGTTGCCACTTTTTCCCATCAGCTGGTGAACGGTCTTGAACCGAAAATCGAGATCGATGCCGAACTGCCGCTCATCTATGTCAACGACCTGGCCGCTGCCATTCGGCGAATCATTGAAAAACGGGAAACTGCACAGGAACTGGAGATCAAGGAAACCGCAACAGCCAAAGTAACCGACCTCTTTGCCAGACTTGGCGCTTTCAAAAAAAGTTATTTGACGGATGGCTTTATACCGGATCTCTCCGATTATTTCGATCTCTGCTTGTTCAATACCTTTCGCAGTTATCTTCCGCATGATTTTTTCCCTCGAAAATATACTCTTCATGCCGACAATCGCGGACATTTCGTCGAGCTGGTGAAAACGCCCAATGGCGGACAGACGTCATTCTCGACCACGCGGCCTGGCATCACCCGTGGCAACCACTTTCACACCCGCAAAGTGGAACGATTTATGGTTATTAAAGGCCAGGCGGAGATCCGGCTTCGCCGCATCGGTACCGATCAGGTGATAACATACCAGCTTGCCGGTGACCAGCCTGCCTTTGCCGACATTCCGGTCTGGCATACCCACAACATTACCAACATCGGGCCGGAAGACCTATACACTGTGTTCTGGATCAACGAACTCTACAACCCCGCTGATCCCGACACCTTTTTTGAAAATGTTTGATTTCCTGAATTTTCTCTTGCTATCAATGTAATAAGCAATTAATTTTCTCACGTTCTCACGTTCTCACGTTCTCACGTTCTCACGTTCTCACGTTCTCACGTTCTCACGTTCTCACGTTCTCACGTTCTCACGTTCTCACGTTCTCATGTTCTCACGTTCTCATGTTCTCACGTTTTTCACCTTCTAACCTTCAGGAAAAGATGTCTCCTTCAAAATTAAAAGTCGCTACCATCGTCGGCACCCGCCCTGAAATCATCCGTCTTTCCTCGACGATGAAGTTGCTCGACAAATACGTGACGCAGATTATCATTCACACCGGCCAGAACTATGATTATGAATTGAATGAGATCTTTTTCAAGGATCTGGAGCTGCGCAAGCCCGATTATTATCTGGCTGTGGATACCTCATCTCTGGGCAAAGTATATGGCGAAACGCTGATCAAAACTGAAGAAGTACTGCTAAAGGAAAAGCCTGATGCGGTCTTGATTTTGGGAGATACCAACAGCTCCATCGCCGCGATCATCGCCAAGCGCATGCGTATCCCCATATTCCATATGGAAGCCGGCAACCGCAGCTTTGACCTCAATGTGCCTGAGGAGATCAACCGCCGGATTATCGATCACATCGCAGATTTTAATCTGGTCTATACTGAGCACGCTCGGCGACATCTTTTATCCGAAGGCTTGCCCCACCGCCGAATCTACCTGACCGGCTCACCGCTGTATGAAGTACTGCATGACAATCTGGACAAAATCAAAGCTTCAAAAATTTTACAGCAATTGCAGCTAAAGGAAAAAGGATACTTTCTCGTGAGTACCCACAGGGAAGAGAATGTAGATAATTCTGAAAACCTGAAAAAGATCTTGGCAGTTCTAAACCAGATTGCACAAGAATATAATTTGCCAGTTATTGTCTCCACACATCCACGCACCCGCAAGCGGCTGGAAAAATTGGAAAGCTTTCATCATAGTGATCTGATACAATTTATGCAGCCTTTTGGATTTCTGGATTATGTGCATTTACAGATGAATTCCAAATGCGTCATATCGGATAGCGGTACAATAAGTGAAGAATCCGCGATTCTTTCTTTTCCTGCTGTATCATTACGGCAGTCCATGGAGCGGCCAGAAACACAAGATGAGGGAACGATTATTTTGTCTGGCTTAAATCAAGACGCTGTTCTGAATTCAATAGCTGTGGCAATTTCTCAACTTGAAAACCAGTACTACAAGCATATTCCCAATGAATACAGCATAGAAATGGTATCCTGGCGGGTATTAAAACTGATTATCGGTAATACTGGATTGAGTAATTTGTGGTGGGGAATTAATAACTAAAATAAATATTATAATGGAGTAATGTCATTACTATGATAAATGCACTGGTAACCGGTGCTGATGGTTTCATTGGTTCGCACTTGACCGAGTTGTTGCTGCAAAGTGGCTATCGTGTAAGAGCACTCTCATATTATAATTCTTTCAATAATTGGGGTTGGCTGGAAGATGTGCCAAGCCAGCCTAATTTGGAGGTTATTACCGGTGATATTCGTGATCCACATTTTTGTAATGAATTAGTAAAAGGTGTTGATATTATTTTTCATTTAGCCGCACTTATTGCAATACCCTATTCTTATATTGCACCGGAAAGTTATGTCACGACAAATATAATTGGGACTTTGAATATTTGCCAGGCAGCAAGAAATAATGGAAGCATAAGGATTATTCATACTTCTACCTCTGAAGTATACGGAACTGCAAAATATGTACCCATTAATGAATGTCATGCCAAGCAACCGCAGTCTCCTTACTCAGCATCAAAAATTGGTGCGGATGCGATTGCTATGAGTTTTTACAATTCATTCCAATTACCGGTTACTATAGCAAGGCCGTTCAACACCTATGGTCCAAGACAATCGGCCCGTGCAATCATACCTACGATCATTTGTCAGATGGCCAGTGGATTGAAAGAAATAAAATTAGGCGATATTACGCCCACACGTGATTTGACTTTTGTCAGAGATACCTGTAGAGGTTTTCTTGCTTTGGCCAACCAAAAAGAAACGATCGGCAAAGAAATTAATATTTCTTCAAATTTTGAAATTTCGATACTGGATTTGTTTAATATGATAAAGGAAATTTTGGGTAGGGATGCAAAAATTGTAATGGATAATATGCGTCATAGGCCGGGTAATTCAGAAGTATTCAGATTATGGGGAGATAATTCCTTGATTACTTCTCTAACTGGATTTAAGCCAGAGTATGACTTGAAAAAAGGACTTCAGCTTACATGTAACTGGTTCTCTATAAAAGGCAATCTGTCAAGATACAAAGCCACAATCTATAATGTATAAGTATTTTATTGATTTACTTGGCAAGAATAGAGGAATATATGATAATATAAAAAATGCTGGCCTCTATTTTCTAGGTTCTATTGTTCAATCATTATTAGCTTTAATAGCACAACCTATTTATGCTATCCATATGTCTGCTAGCGAATTTGGTATACTTGGCTATTTTGATGCTATTAAAAGTTTTTTTCTTCCGATTTTTATTTTCTCAATGCCATCTGTCTATTTGATGCAATATTTTCGTCAGGAAGAACCTGAAAATAAAAAATTATTGTTCAATATTACCTTTTATCTTTGTTGCTTCAACAGCATAACGATATTTATAAGCTATATCATACTTTATTATTATTTCAGTTTCCTCAAAATTACCGTACCACTGTACCCTTTTGCTTGGTTTGCCCTCACATCTTTATTACTTGAAAATATAAAAACAATCGTATTGATAAATTTTAGAATCCGTAAGAGGGCATCCGCTTATTTCTATTTTTCTGCGGTTAATGCGATTCTAAATTTTAGCTTTGGGCTGCTTTTTGTTGCTTATTTGAAATGGGGCGCCGAAGGACGAATGTTTGCACCTTTAATTTCTAGCCTGGTGCTACTTCCAGTGTGCTGGATTATGTTAAAAAAATTTACAATTGTGAATTTCAATTTTTCTTTCTTTATAAAGAATGTAAAACTTGCAGTACCTTTAGTACTAGCAAGTTACGCCTACGTACCTATCGCTAGTATTGACCGAATATTTCTGGAACGTTTAAATGATTTGTCTGAATTGGGCCTTTATAATATTGGAATTGCTATTGCGGGCTATGTACAACTAGCATATGCAGCTTTAGCGCTTGCTTTTGAACCAGATATTTTTAAAAGTGTGGCTAATCATAATACAAAAAAATTGATACAACTAGCAGTAATAATGTTCGCCCCTTACCTATTAGTTGTTATTCTAATGATGTTATTTTCAGGATCGATAGTTTCTATTTTAACGGCTGGAAAATATCTTGGAGCTGAAAAATATACAAATATTACACTTATATCAGTGTTTCTGATGGGCATTTTTTATTTTTCCGATAAAATATTTATTGCTTTGGGCAAAACAAAATTTAGCTTATATGTTAATACTTTAGGTAGTATATCTGCAATGATAATAATGTATATTGCAGCAGCGAACTTTGGTTTTATTGGTGCCGCCTATGGTAAAGTCGTATTGGCTATAGTAATGGTAACAACGTCGGCTTATCTTGTAATTAAAAATCTTAAACTAGGGTACGCTGGATAATAATGGAATCCCCTGTTCTCTTAATTACATTTAATCGGCCGGAGACAACTCGAATAGTATTAGATGTACTTCGAACTGCACGGATAAAAACTTTATATATTTTTAATGATGGGCCAAGACCAGGCAACAGTGCTGATCTGACTGCTCGCAGAAAAATTGAGGAATATGTAACCTCAATAGATTGGGAGTGCAAAACGAAAATCTATTTTTCTGAAACAAATTTGGGATGTGGTATCGGTGTTTCAAGTGCAATATCATGGGCTTTTCTAAATGAGGATCGATTAATTATTCTTGAAGATGATTGTGTTCCAGTATCTTCATTTTTTCATTACTGCGATTATTTGTTAGAAAAATTTAAAGATGATACTCGAGTCTGTATGATTAGTGGAAATAATTATTCTAATGAGTTTAATGCAACAGATGAAAGCTATTTTTTTTCAATATATGGACATATTTGGGGATGGGCAACTTGGAAGAGGGTTTGGAATAAATATGATTATTTTATGAATGACTGGCCTCAATTTCGAGACTCTGGTCAACTTAATCATGTTTTTATCCGAAGAAATGAAAGAAAGTATATGAAAAAGTTGTTTGATGGAATTTACAAAATGGATAATAAAGGAACATGGGATTACCAGTGGTTTTTCTGTAGAATAAAGGAATATGGATTATCAATTATACCGCAGTCTAATTTGGTATCCAATATTGGAGTAGAGGGAATTCATACAAACTCTAAAACGAATGCTCATTTTTATCCAGCAAATGATAAATATTCAATCAGCAAAGAACCATTATTTATCCTTTGCAATGAATTTTACGACAGAAATCATTTTAAAAAAATCATCAATCAACAAATATCCTTTTCAATAAACATTAATAAATTTTGGCAAAGATTAAGAAAGAAAACGAATTTCTAAAAATCTAATTATAAGAATGAATCGCCGCAAAAAAATGAAAGTTGTCTGGATTTGTCATTTTTCAAATGATGAAATACAGTCTTTGCTCCCTTTATGGCGGTCTAAAATTGAATTCGCCCCTTGGATACCTAATATGCTAAAAGGTTTTGAAGAACGAGAAGATATTGACTTGTATGTTATTTCACCGCATGAATACTTACAGAGAACTACAAAATTTGAATTGAAGAATATCAAATATTATTTTATCCCCTACGGTATACCTATATGGCATAGACACTGGCCGAGTTTTTTTAGGTTAGATATCTTTTCCAACCATTTTATGTTTAGAAGAAAGGCAAAAAAACTCATCGCTCGAATCAATCCAGATTTAGTAAATTTAATAGGTGCTGAAAATGCATATTACAGCAGCTCAATTTTTGATTATTGCAGAAAATATCCTATTTTAATTACAATACAAGGCTTTATTAGCCAACTTAAAGAAGAGTTACCAGCGACTCTTGACGTCAGAGATAGAATACAAATCGAAGAAAAGATACTTGCCAATAATATTAATTTTTGCGGTGAGCAAGATTCTTCGTCATACATAGCAAAGTTCAATCCTACTCATGTTTTTTTTAAGTACTATGCTCCAATAAATGAAGCTTTTGCTCAGCAAGCTTTAAAATCTGACCCAAAATATGATTGTATATATTTTGGAACCTTGTCTAAGCTAAAGGGGACTGAAGAGTATATAAAAGTGATTGCTGAATTAAAGAAAAGCATACCTGAGGTGAAGGCTTGTATCATTGGTCCTGGCAATCCCCAACCATTCCTTGAAATTGCAGAACATCTAAATTGTGCAAATAACATTGTGTTTGCAGGTTTTTCAAAGAATCAAAAAGAATTATTCAAACAGGTTAAAGCAGCAAAAGTGTTTTTAGCTCCGCCATTAAAGGAAAGACTATCAATGACTATAAGAGAAGCGATCTTTTTAAAAGTGCCAATAGTAGCCTACGCTACAGGCGGAATTCCTTATATTAATAAATTTGACGAAAACATTATTCTTGTTAGAACGGGCGATTATAAAGAAATGGCTCGAAAAGTAAAAACACTTCTTCAAGATGATCAACTTAGAAATAATTTAGCCGAAAAAGCATTTAGCTATGGAATAAATGAATTCGGCCTTAATGTAAATACTGAGCGATTAATAGCTGCTTATAAATCTATTATATCAAGAAATAACACAATATGACCTACAAAATTCCACTATTTGATTTGAACTTTGATACAGGAGAAGAAGCAGCAGTTATCGAAACGTTGCGGTCAAAGTGGATTTCAATGGGACCAAAAATTTCTGAATTCGAAGAGCGTTTTTCTCAGATGCTCCAGACGGAGTATGCCGTAGCATTAAGTAATTGCACGGTAGCACTTCATTTAGCGATGAAATTGTTGGATATTAAACCTGGGGATGAAGTAATCTGCCCTTCGCTAACCTTTGTGGCAACGGTTAATGCCATACGGTACGTTGACGCTATTCCTGTATTTGCAGATATTAAAAGCTTTGACGATTTGACGATCGATCCAGATGATATAGAATCTAAAATTACCAAAAAAACAAAAGCCATCGTTGTAATGCACTATGGTGGCTTTGCTTGCGACATGGATAGTATTATGAGTATAGCTAATGAGCATGGATTAAAAGTGATTGAAGATGCTTGTCATGGCCCACTCTCAGAATACAAAAGCAAAAAATTAGGAACTATTGGCGATGTAGGGTGTTTCAGCTTCTTTTCTAATAAAAATATTAGCACGGGTGAAGGGGGGATGCTTATTACCAATAATCCTGGGTATTTCGAAAAAGCTAAATTGCTTCGTTCGCACGGCATGACATCACTCTCCTATGAGAGAGCTAAGGGTCATTCTACTAGTTATGATGTAATTGATTTGGGATATAATTATAGAATGGATGATATTCGAGCAGCCATCGGCATCGTCCAGCTTTCGAAACTGAAAAGCGATTTGTCAAAGAGGGCAGAATTAAGAAGTTACTATTTAGAAAAATTAGAGGGTCTTAAAAACATTATCATTCCATTTAAAAAGCAAAAATATTTGTCATCGAACTACATTTTTACGGTTTTACTTAGCAACTCCTCGCGAAATATTAGGGATCGTATTAGAGGTGAATTTGCAGAAGCTGGAATTCAAACAAGTGTGCATTATCCTGCTGTTCACAGGTTTTCCATCTATCAGCTCTATGCATCAAAGCTTCCAAAGACTGACTATGCTTCCGATAACCTGATTACATTGCCTTTGTTTTCTACACTAGAAACATCCCAAATTGATTTTATTGTAAGTAATTTAAGAAAATTTGCTAATGCGTAGAAAAATATTGGTTTTTGGGTGTGGCGAATTACAGGAATCTTTAATTTCAAATGCAAAATTATTAGGATATTATGTTATTGGGCTTGATATAAAAAATGATGTAGCTGCTAAAAATTTATGTGATAGATTCTTTGTCATACCGGGCGATGATTTTAATGCCACTTGTAAACTTGTAGAAGAATTTCAGATAGACGGCCTGATCACATCCGCAACCGATAGACCGCTGGAAATGATGGCAAAAATATCTGAAAAGTATTCTTTTGTGTTTCCAACACTGGAAGCAATTAAAAATACAACCAATAAACACCTGTTAAAGAATATCTTAATAAAAAACAACATTCCCACAGCTAACGCAACTCTTCTGGAAAACATTAGTGAAATTAAGAATATTAATCAGTTTTCCTACCCACTTATAGTCAAGCCGGTTGATAACTCGGGAAGCAGAGGTGTAATATACTGCAGTGATGCAACGTCTCTAATAGAATCCCTGCATAAAGCACTATACTATTCGAATGTTAAGAAAGTATTGGTTGAAGAGTATATTGGTGGGGAAGAATATAGTATTGAAAGTCTTATATTCAAAAACAATGTTAGTGTGATTCAGATAACTAAAAAAGAGACGACAGCACCCCCTTATAACGTTGAGTTAGCGCATAAGCAACCGGCGCAACTTAACCCGATAATATATAATAGAATTCTTGAGGTTGTTAAAAAGATGGCAAGTGCTCTTGAGTTAAATAATTGCGCATGCCACACTGAGACTAAGGTATATAACGGTATACCTTACATTATTGAGAATGGGGCAAGACTGGGAGGAGATTACATAACATCACATTTGACACCCTTATCAAGCGGCGTAAATATGGAGCAGCAATTGTTAAAAATATGCATTGGTGAACCGTTTGTATGTCCAATGATTGAACAGAATTATGCTTATATCAAATATTTCCATTTTCCTGAAGGAATTGTAGAGTTCGATCAAGATAAATTATCTGAAATTATTCACCCGAATTTAGTAAAGCTTGAATTTAAGCTGAGTAGTGGGCAAAGAATCCCCAGAATAACAAACAGTATGGATCGCTATGGATTTATTATAGTTAATGGGCATAACAAAAGTGAGGTTGAGGATTCGATGAACTTTTTAATGAATGAAATTCATAAAGTAATAATAATAAGACAATAAGGGAAAAGAAGATGCTAATTGGAAAAAACCTGGTCTTACGCCCTCTTAAAATGTCAGATATGGAGAAAACCTATATTTGGCGCAACAATATTGAACTCATCAAGTTGACCCAGGGTATCAGGTTGCCAAAAACGTTTGAAGTGGAAAAGAATTGGTTTGAGGCAGTTTTGGCAGATAAAACTAATAAAAATATTTATTTTGGTATTGATGAATTATCCACAAGCGAGTTTATTGGAATAATTCAGTTAAACAATATTGACTATTTTTCGGGAACAGCCACTTGGGGATTAATAATTGGTGAAGCCGCAAAGCAGGGCAAAGGATATGGCGTTCAAGCTCCAAACCTTCTTTTTCAATATGCCTTTAATGTTCTTAATCTCAGGAAAATATTTGGCTATGCTATAACATGTAATAAAGCAACATTAAGAATGCATGAAAAAATAGGCGGTTTTGTTGAAGAAGGACGGTTGAAACGGCACGTATTTTTCGATGGCGAATATCATGACGTACTTATTTTATCTTTATTTAAAGAAAATTTCGCAGTAAACCCGTGTTGAACACATAAGCATACGGGCAGGAAGGGGGCGATTATTGCTTGGCTATACATCATATGGATCCGTTGACTGAGCTTTTAAGTTTTACCACACCAAGAGATATAATGAGTAGTGAGCTTTTAGAAAGCAATGAATCTTTTAGTGTTCTGGGCAAATATTGCAGAAGCTTTCGATTCAATTGCAGATTTATTGACTCGGAACAAGTTTTACATCCCTAATTAATAAGGTTTGTTTTATGCCTCTATCTAAAATAAATTCTAAAAATTATCCAATTCCAATTGCAGAGAGAATAATCCCCAGTACCTACTCTATTCTACAATCTTTAAAAAAAATGGATCTGATAAATAAAAAGTTATTGCTCGTTTTTGACAAAGAGCGTTTTATTGGTGTATTAAGTATTGGCGACATTCAAAAAGCTATTATCGCTAATTTATCTTTAGAGACAAGCATATTAAAAATTATGCGGACGGATTTTGTTTACGCAAAAGCCAAAGATGATAAAAAAGATATTCTGAATCTCATGCAGAAACATAGGATCGAATGCATGCCGATATTAGATGATAACAGACAGCTAGTAACAGCATATATGTGGGCTGATCTATTTGCTTCAAAAGATAGAAATGGGAGTATAAAGCTGAACCTTCCAGTCGTTATCATGGCTGGTGGAAAAGGCAGTCGTCTAAAACCGCTAACTAATATTTTACCTAAGCCATTGATTCCAATCGGCGAAAAAACAATTATTGAACAGATAATGGATAATTTTTGTGATGCAGGCTGTAAACGATTCTATATTTCTATCAACTATAAAGCGGAAATGATAAGGTATTATTTTTCAGAACTTAAGCAGAAAAGATATCATATTTCTTATATACAAGAAAATAAGCCTTTAGGCACTGCAGGCAGTATCCATCTTTTAAAGGGTAAGATTAAAACTACATTTTTTGTCTCAAATTGTGATATTGTAATTGATCAGGACGTTGTGGAGATCGAAAAATATCATCGTATGAACAAGAATGAAATAACTATCGTCGCAGCATTGAAGCATCATTCTGTTCCATATGGGATTTTGGAAACAGGTCGTAATGGGCTTTGCAAAAAATTAACTGAAAAACCAGAATATACTTATAAAATTAACACCGGCCTTTATGTCTTAGAGCCACATCTAATTGCTGAAATTCCGAAAGATGAGTATTTTCATATAACAGCGTTAATCAATAAATTGATAAGTGAAAGACGAAAAGTTGGTGTGTTCCCTATTAGTGAAAAGTCATGGTTGGATATTGGGGAAGCAAACGAATATTATAAATTTGTTAAATAGCATAATTATATTAGTTAATGATGATATCAGGAAAGAATATCCAAGTGGAAATGCACTACAATAGCACAAAGACTGCGAAGCAAATCACGATACTAAGTCTGGCTGCGCTCCTCTTGGCGTATTTAATGCTGAATACATATGTACCAAGTTTGACTCTAAATATTATTGGATCAATCATTACTTCTGTTTTTATTTATTTTAATACTCTCAGAAAAAAAGATTATTTTTCGTTTATTATGGTGATTTATTTTTGTTCTACTTTTCCATATTCTCCACAAAAAGGAGGAGCATTTAACCTTATTAGTTTTATTTGTATAGCTTTTTATTTTTTTTCTAAAAGAAAATTGCCCTTAGAGGTCAGTAATAGTGATCGATTAGCTAGTATTTTTATTTTTGTATTTGTGCTTAGCTCAGTCTTGGGTTGGCTAACCAACTATACTGGGCAAGGGCTTGATGTTTATTACGCCATTTTTACTTTTTCGGGGGTAATTTTACTACTAATCGTCGCCAGTGGTTTGCGCCTAAACCGTGAGAGGCTTAAAGTATTCCTGCAATTGAACTTGGTATTAATTGTATACTCGACAATAGCAAGCTTAAACACTTTTTTAAATATCATTCCTTATACACCAATGTTACCCACCTATGGTAAAGCCGGAGAATACTATGAAGGTGGAGGTATTATTGGAGTTTCTCCTCTTTACGGTGAGCATAGTTTAATTTTGTTGATGTTGTTTTTCTCTTTTTTCATATTGAACAAGAGTATAGTTCCAATTAAAAAATCTACACTCTTATTAGGTCTTGTTATTTCTTACGTAAATATCTTTTTGTCAATCTCTAGATCGGTTTTTTTACTCTCGATTGCAGGAATTGCATTAGTTATTATTCTGCAATATAAATTGATAAATATAAGGATTAATACAATTTATCGACAGATCATATTTTTAGGATTAATTTCTTTCTTTATGTTTTTTATTATTAAAACATTCAAATTGGATTATGTAATTGGCAGAGTACAACAAGCAGAAAACACTATAGATAAAGTTGGCGGATTGACTCTCGATCGCATTCTCGATGGCAGAGCTATTAATCGTGAATATGCTTTTGAACAAGGCTACATGCGATACTACAGTAGAAAAAGCTGGCTAACTGGATATGGCTGGGGAACTGAAAAAGATAATCGTAATGCTTTCTATGTTGATCCATCAATAAGGCGTGGTTCTGCTCATTCTCAAATGTTAGCGATACTATTTCTTTTCGGGTGGATTGGGACTGTTGCATATTGGGGATTATTACTCAACATTATAATTAAATCATTTAAAAATATTGGCAAAAAGCAAATCGAGACTCAAAATAGAATGATGGCTTTATTCTTTTTTATTGCTTTTTCTTTATTTGTAATGAATGAAATTAAAGCGGACAGCATCAGTGTCCCGACATATTTTGCTGTAACCATCATTTGGATGGGATTAGCACTCTCAAATAATAATTTTCAGAGGAAAAGCATAATATCGTCTGTTCAGTAACGTCCGGTTAGTATTTGTTGCAGAATGATCGTGAACAGTGTTCTGCTCTGAGTCATTAACACTTCATAAAAGTCAATCAAATGAAAATTCTGTCCATTTTCGGCACGCGGCCAGAAGCCATAAAGATGGCGCCGATACTCAAAGAGCTGAAAAAGTACCCTGACCAAATCGAGAGTGTGGTTTGCGTCACCGGTCAGCACCGGCAGATGCTTGACCAAGTACTTGATATTTTGGTTCTAGTCAGGATAGTGTGGGTAAAGCCAGTTTACCCGCGACCAGATAAATTATCGTCCGCAAATATTCGAAGGTCTTGAAGCCGTAAGCTCTTTTCATCGCAGTTTTGATCTTGTTGTTCAGACCTTCAATGACACCATTGGTAATATAGCATTTGAAACCATTGAGAATGCCTTCCCAGTGATTTCGAACTGTCTTTGCAAATTCTTTGATCGGATTCAAGCGGCTATGAGTAGCCCAGAAATACCATTTTTTTAGAAGAAATCGGGCCTCTTCCTTATCCTTTGCTGTCCAGATCTCTTTGAGGGATTCTACAATTGCATGGGCGCGAACTGTTTTTAGATTGAGTTGTTTTAGTGACGTCAGTTTTTCTTTCTCTTTCTTGGACAGGTTCATTCCATTTTTTAGCCATAGATATCGCGTCTTCTTTAGTTCAACATGTTCTTTGGCTTCCTCACTGCGCACTTTGTCAAGCGCTCCATTGGCTTTGGCAATAAGATGGTATCGGTCAAAAATCAACTGGGACTTTGGAAAATTCTCCTCCAGCCCCTTTAAATAGGCCGGCCACATATCCAGGCAAAAATCACGTATCTGTTCAAAGGGCACTTTTTTGGATTTCAGATAATCAGCGAAGGTTTTGACGGTCACTGATTCGCGGGTATCCGCAACAAAAACAACCTTGGATTGCTTCAAATCGCCAAAGACTGTGATATACTCGTGCCCCTTTCTTTGAGCGACCTCGTCAATACCAACTTGGGTCAATTCGTTCAACTTGGTATCCTGGACAGCCTGGTCCACATAATGTCCAAGTATTCTCCAGACGCTGTCAGGATGTACGTGCAACAATTCAGCAAGTGGGGCTATGGCCATCTGTTGGGATAAAAGAAGCACGAAAATTTCAAAGAGCAGCGTGAAACCGCTCCCAGGCCGAGCCCACGGCACAACGACTTGTTTAACCCCGCAATCCGGGCACTGGATGCGCGGCACCCGTGCTGTCAGATAGGCCTGATGTTGGAAGAAATCCAGATGCCGCCAAGTTCGAGAATTTGTGTCATGTACAGCACAATTTGACTTGGAACATTCGGGGCAGCTAAAATGAGCACCACGTTTAAAATCGATCGTCAGGTCTAATCGTCTTTTCTCTGGATCGAATTTAAAATCTGTCACAAGCCAGGGCTCTTCTAGCCCAAGTGCCAGGCTAAACAGTTCATTGGTAGCCATATAAATCCTTTCTGAAAAGATCTGATCGTTCTGCAATTCTGTCTATCAGAAAGGAATTTAGCAAAAATATTAAATTTTTACCCACTCAATGTTGCTTAGAACCGATATTTTTAATATCTGTCCTGACGTGGATCTTAATCTTATGCAGCCTGATCAACGTCTTGCCGTGCTAACAGCGAAGCTATTCGAGGCGCTAGATCAGGTATTAGATAACATCAGACCTGATTGGATATTAGCGCAGGGAGATACTACTACTGTTTTCGTCGCTGCAGTTATGGCCTATTATCATAATATTAATTTCGGCCATGTTGAAGCCGGTTTACGCACTAATGATAAGCGACGCCCATTTCCTGAAGAAATAAATCGAAGGCTGGCAGATGCGGCTAGTGATATATATTTTGCACCGACCGAAGGTGCGCGTCAGGCACTGCTTAATGAAGGCTTCCCTGACGCATCCATACATATAACTGGCAATACCATTGTAGATGCCTTAATTGATATTTCACAAAGAGATTTCGATTGGAAAGCAAGCGCTCTGAAAGATATTCCACAAAACGTTCGTAAAGTGCTAATTACAGCCCATCGCCGCGAAAGCTTTGGAAAACCTTTCAATGAGCTTTGTCAAGCAATTCGTGAGCTATCCGTCATCTTTCCTGATACTTGTTTTATATATCCGGTACATCTAAATCCAAATATACGTAAACCAGCAGGTCAAATTCTTTCAAGTTTAAAAAATGTTCATCTTATTGAACCACTCGATTACCTGGATCTTGTTCATTTGATGAAACAATCATCTTTAATTCTCACTGACTCAGGCGGAATCCAAGAAGAAGCACCAACTTTTGGCGTGCCAGTGTTAGTGATGCGCGACACTACGGAAAGACCGGAAGGGATTAAAGCAGGGGTTGCCAAGTTAGTTGGCACACGTAAACATTCTATAGTAGAAGAAGCTAAAAGTATTCTTATCCAGGACTTTTCAAATAAATCTAATGATAAAATAGTTAATCCTTATGGTGATGGTCAGGCTGCTAAGAGAATCGTAAATATCTTGTGTAAAAATTTATGACTAAGATTCAACTGCAAATCCAATGATGCACACCATTAATGAAATACTTCATACTTTTTCTGCATGGTTAATGTTGATTCATGCGAATGGCTATCTGATTCTGTCGTCGCTGAAAAATATTTTAACAGATTATAAATATTGACTTTGAAAATTCAATTTAGCTTCATAAATTGCCAGAAATTTAGAAAATGACCTCAAAAGCTGGTAATTTATGAAGCCCAAAAAACACTTCGAGACGCCCGACTTGTTCCGTGCCAGGCTGGATCAGATTCTGGATCATTCTCATCAGATTTGCATTTTGGCCAATAAAATTGACTGGTCTATTTTCGATGAAGCTTTTGGCAAGACCTATGATGAAAAGACTGGCCGGCCAGGTTGCCCAACACGCTTGATGGTTGGCCTGCATTATCTGAAATACACCTTCAATGAGAGCGACGAATCGGTTGTGGATCGCTTTCTGGAAAACCCTTACTGGCAGTACTTTTGCGGTTTTGAATACTTTCAGCATGAGCTGCCGATTGACTCGAGCAGCATGACCCGTTTTTGCAAGCGCCTTGGTCCAGGCGGGATTGAGAAACTTTTTGAGCAAGTGATTGAGACGGCCAAACGCGGCAAACATCTTACTCGCAGCCACCTGAACAAAGTGAATGTCGATACAACCGTGCAGGAAAAGGCAATAGCCTTTCCAACAGATGCTCGCCTCTATTACAAGATGCGCGATGCGCTGGTTCGGGCTGCTGACTCCAGAGGCATCGAGCTGCGGCAAAATTACCGGCGCGTTGCCAAAAGATGCTTATCCAAACAAGGCCACTATTCACATGCCAGACAACTGCGCCGGGCGCGCAAAGAAACCAAGCGTCTGAAGACTATGCTAGGCCGTGTCTATCGTGATATCCTTCGAAAAATCAACGATCCAGATGAGCAACTTGCTGAGCTTTTGATGCGCGCTGAAAAGTTATTGCTGCAAGAAAAGAATGACTCTCACAAGCTTTACAGTGTCCATGCGCCGGAAGTGGAGTGCATCGCCAAAGGCAAAGTTCATAAGCGCTATGAGTTTGGCTGCAAAGTAGGTTTAGTCACCACCAGTAAGGATAACTGGATTGTAGGTGTCCAGGCGTTTCACGATAATCCCTATGACGGCCATACTTTGCCGGCTTGTTTGGCAGAGACGAAAAAATACACTGGCTGGCAGCCGGGAGAGGCGTATGTCGATCGCGGCTATCGCGGCCATTCAGTGGACCCGAAAGCGACCAATGTGCATATTGTCGATTGGAAGCGCATGAAGCGAAAAACTCGAGCGGTCCGATACTGGTTCAGGAGAAGATCGGCCATTGAACCTGTCATTGGTCATGTGAAAACTGATAATCGGATGTCAAGGAACTATCTCAAAGGCAAAGAAGGCGACCAGATCAACGCTATCCTCTGCGCCTGCGGCTACAATTTGAGAAAACTGCTCGCAGTTTTCTTTTTGCCTGAAAAGATCTGGCAATTTCTGCGAGCATTTGGTGCTTATTTCTTGAATCCTTTTGTCAGATATGAACCGAATCTGTGCTTTTCTCGCAACTAAAGGCTTTTTCAGTGCTGACTAGTTAATCCTTATGGTGATGGTCAGGCTGCTAAGAGAATCGTAAATATCTTGTGTAAAAATTTATGACTAAGATTCAACTGCAAATCCAATGATGCACACCATTAA